>Ga0196970_1000027_pt1 | contig 268980 bp, 290 predicted proteins | sample S1v_513CmetaG_FD_148672 | JGI IMG/M metagenome (GOLD analysis project Ga0196970, IMG submission 148672) | Soil microbial communities from Anza Borrego desert, Southern California, United States - S1+v_5-13C | ecosystem: Environmental > Terrestrial > Soil > Desert | place: USA: California... | reverse complement strand
GCCGCACACCAAGTTCAAGGCCGAGGCGTACATCCTGACCAAGGAAGAGGGTGGCCGTCACACGCCGTTCTTCTCCAACTACCGCCCGCAGTTCTACTTCCGCACGACGGACGTGACGGGCCAGGTGGTTCTGCCGGAAGGCACGGAGATGGTGATGCCGGGCGACAACGTGTCGATTGAGGTGCAGCTGATCGCCCCGATCGCCATGGACGAGGGCCTGCGCTTCGCCATCCGCGAGGGCGGCCGCACCGTCGGCGCCGGCGTGGTTGCCAAGATCATCGAGTAAGGTTTTTCGACTTTGCGGAGTCGGGGCCGGCCATCGCGCCGGCCCCGTTTTGTTTGCGATGCAGCGGAACACGACAATCGGCCACATCCCTTGGCACACAAGGGAAAATGTGTGTTGACAGCCGGCCCCCTTGGGCATACACGTTACGCCCTCTGGAATTAGGGTTGGTAGTAGGCGAGTTCGGCCTAGACGCAGCCCGATCGCGAAACGGTGGCGAGTGGAAACGCTCGACGCCGACCCGAACATCCCGGATTGCGCCGCGGCGCGCTGGGGTGTTCTTTTTCGTCATCGGTTGCCCACACCGAACAACGTGACTGCCCGATCCTTCGGCCGAGCCGGATGATACCGGCATTCTGTGGCCGCTGCGGTGTAGGTTTGAAGGTTCGGGTGGCGCGCCGCGTCACCGCCACGTTAGGTGCAAGGGACGTTTGGACATGGACAGCCAGAACATTCGGATCCGCCTGAAGGCGTTCGATCATCGCGTGCTCGACCAGTCGACCAGCGAGATCGTCAACACCGCCAAGCGGACCGGTGCGCGGGTGCGGGGGCCGATCCCGTTGCCGACGCAGATCGAGAAGTTTACCGTCAATCGTTCTCCGCACGTCGACAAGAAGTCGCGCGAGCAGTTCGAGATCCGCACCCACAAGCGGCTCCTGGACATCGTCGACCCGACGCCGCAGACGGTCGACGCGCTGATGAAGCTGGACCTCGCCGCCGGTGTCGACGTCGAGATCAAGCTCTAAGTTTTGGTGAGGGACCTCTCCCACAAGGGATGTCCCTGGCAAGGAGACAACAAGAATGCGATCCGGTCTGATCGCGCAGAAGGTCGGCATGACCCGCGTCTTCACGGACGAGGGTGAGCATGTGCCGGTCACTGTGCTGAAACTCGACAGCTGCCAGGTCGTCGCTGTGCGCACCGAGGACAAGGACGGCTACACCGCCGTTCAGCTCGGCGCCGGTGCGATCAAGGTGAAGAACGTCACGAAGCCGATGCGCGGGCATTTCGCCAAGGCGCGCGTGGAGCCGAAGCGCAAGCTGGCCGAGTTCCGCGTCACCCCCGATGCTCTCATCGAGGTGGGTGCGGAGCTGTCGGCCGCGCACTTCGTTCCGGGCCAGTACGTCGACGTGCAGGGCACCTCGATCGGTAAGGGCTTCGCCGGCGCCATGAAGCGCTGGAACTTCGGCGGCCTGCGCGCGACGCACGGCGTGTCGGTTTCGCACCGCTCGCACGGTTCGACCGGTAACCGCCAGGACCCCGGCAAGGTCTTCAAGAACAAGAAGATGGCCGGTCATCTCGGTGACGAGACCGTGACGGTGATGAACCTCAAGGTCGTCTCGGTGGACGAGGCCCGTGGCCTTATCCTGCTGAAGGGCGCCGTCCCGGGCGGCGAGGGCGCGTGGGTCCGTATCCGCGACGCCGTGAAGCGCAAGCAGCCGGACGGCCTGCCGTTCCCGGCGGGCATCAAGGCGGCGGCGGCTCCGGAGGCCCCGGCGGCCGAGGCTCCGGCCGAGTCGCAGGAGTAAAGTCCGATGAAGGCGACGATCAAGAACCTGAACAACGAAGCCGTCGGCGAGATCGAGCTCGCGGACGAGATCTTCGGCCTGGCGGTGCGCACCGACCTGCTGCACCGCATGGTGAACTGGCAGCTCGCCAAGCGCCGGTCCGGCAACCACAAGACCAAGGGCATCGGCGAGATCCGCGGCACGACCAAGAAGCCGTATCGGCAGAAGGGCACCGGCCGGGCTCGCCAGGGCTCCACGCGGTCGCCGCAGTTCCGCGGCGGTGCAACGATCTTCGGTCCGGTCGTCCGCTCGCACGAGCACGACCTCACCAAGAAGTTCCGCAAGCTGGCGCTCAAGACCGCCCTGTCGGCCAAGGCCGCCGACGGCAAGCTCATCGTGCTGGACGCTGCCAAGGCCGACACGCACAAGACCAAGGAACTGGCCGCCCGCCTGGGCACCCTGGGCCTGACCTCGGTCCTGATCATCGACGGTTCGAACCTGGACGAGAACTTCGCCCGGGCATCGCGCAACCTGCCGCTGGTCGACGTGCTGCCGGAGCAGGGCGCCAACGTCTACGACATTCTCCGCCGCGACACGCTGGTCCTGACCCGCAACGCGGTCGAGCAACTGGAGGCTCGTCTGAAATGAGCAAGCAGTCGAAACCTGCGGTGAGCCGCGAGCGGATGTACGACCTGATCCTCGCTCCGGTGATCACCGAGAAGTCGACGATGGGGTCGGAGCACAACCAGGTCACCTTCCGGGTTCCGCTTTCGGCCACCAAGCCGGAGATCAAGGCCGCCGTCGAAGGTCTGTTCAACGTCAAGGTCAACGCGGTCAACACGCTGATTGCCAAGGGCAAGGAAAAGCGGTTCCGCGGGATCATGGGCCGTCGTTCGGACTTCAAGAAGGCCATCGTGACGCTCGCCGAGGGTCACAAGATCGACGTGACCACGGGCATCTGAGCGGGAGTGTGATCCGATGGCTCTGAAGCAATACCGCCCGATTACCCCGTCGCTCCGCCAGCTGGTCATCGTCGACCGCTCGGAGCTCTGGAAGGGCAAGCCGGTCAAGGCTCTCACGCAGGGTCTGACCAAGTCTGGCGGCCGCAACAACACCGGCCGCATCACCGCGCGCCGGATGGGTGGCGGTCACAAGCGCGTCTACCGTCTGGTGGACTTCAAGCGCCGCAAGTTCGACGTTCCGGCGACGGTTGAGCGCCTGGAGTACGATCCGAACCGCACCGGCTTCATCGCCCTGATCAAGTATCAGGACGGCACGCTGTCGTACATCCTGGCGCCGCAGCGCCTGAAGGTGGGCGACACGGTCATGGCCGGTGAGAAGGTGGACGTGAAGCCCGGCAACGCCATGCCGCTGCGCAACATCCCGGTCGGCTCGATCATCCACAATGTGGAGCTGAAGCCCGGCAAGGGCGGCCAGCTCGCGCGTTCGGCCGGCACTTACCTTCAGCTTGTCGGCCGAGACAGCGGCTACGCCCAGCTGAAGCTGCCGTCGGGCGAGCTTCGCCTGGTGCGCGGCGAGTGCATGGCCACCATCGGGGCCGTGTCCAACCCGGACCAGATGAACATCAATTTGGGCAAGGCCGGCCGCAACCGCTGGCTGGGCAAGCGTCCGTCGGTCCGCGGCGTCGCCATGAACCCGATCGACCACCCGCATGGTGGTGGTGAGGGTCGCACTTCGGGCGGTCGTCATCCGGTCACCCCGTGGGGCAAGCCGACGAAGGGCAAGAAGACGCGGCACAACAAGAAGACGGACGGCCTGATCCTGCGCCGTCGTACGAAGTAAGGAGGTCGGACCGTGGCACGTTCCGTTTGGAAGGGTCCGTTCATTGACGGCTATCTGCTGAAGAAGGCCGACAAGTCTCGGGCCAGCGGCCGCAACGAGATCATCAAGATCTGGTCGCGGCGTTCGACCATCCTGCCGCAGTTCGTGGGTCTCACGTTCGGCGTGTACAACGGCCATAAGTTCCTGCCGGTCATCGTGACCGAGCATATGATCGGCCACAAGTTCGGCGAGTTCTCGCCGACGCGGACCTTCTACGGTCATGCGGCGGACAAGAAGGCGAAGAGGAAGTAACCATGGGCAAGCCCGCCAATCCGTCCCGCACCGCGGAGAACGAGGCGCTGGCGTTCGGCCGGATGATCCGGACGAGCCCGCGCAAGCTCAACCTCGTCGCCCAGCTGATCCGCAACATGGACGCGGCGCGCGCCGTGGCCGAGCTGACCTTCTCCAAGCGCCGCATCGCCGGCGAGGTGAAGAAGGTCCTTCAGGCTGCGATCGCCAACGCCGAGAACAACCACCAGCTCGACGTCGACCGCCTCTACGTCGCTTCCGCGACGGTCGGCCGCGCGCTGGTGATGAAGCGCTTCCATGCCCGCGCCCGTGGCCGCGGCGCCCGTATCGAGAAGCCGTTCAGCAACCTGACGATCGTCGTGCGCGAGCGCGCTGAAGCCGTCGCGGAAGGGGCCGAGTAAGATGGGTCAGAAAGTCAATCCGATCGGGCTGCGCCTCGGCATCAACCGCACGTGGGACAGCCGCTGGTTCGCCGGTCGCGACTATTCCAAGCTGCTGCACCAGGATCTGAAGCTGCGTGAGTTCCTGCAGGACCGCCTCAAGCAGGCGGGCTGCTCGCGCGTCGTCATCGAGCGTCCGGCCAAGAAGGCCCGCGTCACCATCCACTCGGCCCGTCCGGGCGTGGTGATCGGCAAGAAGGGTGCGGACATCGAGAAGCTGCGCGGCGAACTGGCCAAGATGACCGGTTCGGAGGTGAGCCTGAACATCGTCGAGATCCGCAAGCCGGAGATCGACGCCCGCCTCATCGCCGAGAACATCGCGAGCCAGCTTGAGCGCCGCGTCGCCTTCCGCCGCGCCATGAAGCGTGCGGTGCAGTCGGCGATGCGCCTGGGCGCCCAGGGCATCCGCATCAACTGCTCCGGCCGTCTCGGCGGCGCGGAGATCGCCCGCCTCGAGTGGTATCGCGAAGGCCGCGTGCCGCTGCACACCCTGCGCGCCGACATCGATTACGGTGTGGGCACGGCCAAGACCACCTATGGCACCTGCGGTGTCAAGGTGTGGGTGTTCAAGGGCGAGATCATGGCTCATGACCCGATGGCGCAGGACAAGCGCATGGCGGGCGAGCCGGTGTCGACCGACGGTGAGCCGCCGCGCCGCGAGCGCCGTGACCGTGACCACGAGCGTGGTGACCGTCGCGACCGCCGCGACCGCAGCGAGCGCGCCGATCGCGGCGCCAGCGAGTAAAGGGGACGGGCAATGCTTTCTCCCAAGCGTACCAAGTACCGCAAGGCCTTCAAGGGCCGCATCTCCGGCAACGCCAAGGGCGGCACGCAGCTGAACTTCGGCGCCTACGGTCTCAAGGCGATGGAGCCGGAACGCATCACCGCGCGTCAGATCGAGGCGGCCCGCCGTGCGATCACTCGCGCCATGAAGCGTCAGGGCCGTGTGTGGATCCGCATCTTTCCGGACCTGCCGGTGTCGACCAAGCCTGCCGAAGTCCGAATGGGTTCCGGTAAGGGCACGCCCGAATATTGGGCGGCGCGCGTCAAGCCGGGCCGCATCATGTTCGAACTGGACGGCGTCCCGTTCGATGTGGCAAAGCAGGCGTTCGCCCTGGCGGCTGCGAAGCTGCCGATCAAGACCAAGTTCGTGACCCGCCTCGGCGGTGAGGAGACTGTGGCATGAAGGCCCAGGACGTCCGTACCAAGAGCAACGACGAGCTGAACGATCAGCTCCTCCAGCTCAAGAAGGAACAGTTCAACCTGCGCTTCCAGCGCGCCTCCGGGCAGTTGGAGAACACCGCGCGGGTGCGCGTCGTGCGCCGCGACATTGCGCGCATCAAGACCGTCCTCGGCGAGCGTACGCGCTCCGCCGAGGCCGCGAAGTAAGGAGGGCTACCAATGCCTCGCCGCGTTCTGCAAGGCACGGTGGTCAGCGACAAGGGCGACAAGACGGTGATCGTCCTCGTCGAGCGTCGCGTGATGCACCCCGTGTACAAGAAGTTCATCCGCCAGTCGAAGAAGTACGCCGCCCACGACGAGAACAACACGTTCAAGACGGGCGACACGGTTTCGATCATCGAGTGCCGCCCGATCTCCAAGCGCAAGCGCTGGGAGGTCGTGACGGAGTCCGCCGGTGCGACTGGCGCCGCTTGATAAAGAAAGGTTGATCCTATGATCCAGATGCAAACCAACCTGGAAGTCGCCGACAACAGCGGGGCGCGCCGGGTGCAGTGCATCAAGGTGCTTGGCGGGTCCAAGCGGAAGACCGCTACCGTTGGCGACATCATCGTCGTCTCGGTTAAGGAGGCCATTCCGAAGGGCCGCGTCAAGAAGGGCGACGTGCACCGCGCCGTCATCGTCCGCACCGCGAAGGAACTGCGCCGCGAGGACGGCTCGGCGATCCGCTTTGATCGGAACGCCGCCGTGCTCATCAACAAGCAGGGCGAGCCGATCGGTACCCGTATCTTCGGGCCGGTCACCCGCGAGCTGCGCGCCAAGAAGTTCATGAAGATCATCTCGCTGGCGCCGGAGGTGCTGTGATGGCCGCGAAGATCAAGACCAAGGACAAGGTCGTCGTCCTGTCCGGCAAGGACAAGGGCCGCACGGGCGAAGTCCTCAAGGTGTTCCCCAAGGAGGAACGCGTTGTGGTGCAGGGCGTGAACGTGGTGAAGAAGCACACCCGTCCGTCCGCCCGTTCGGAGGGCGGCATCCTGGAGATCGAGGCCCCGATCCACGTCTCCAACGTCGCTCACGTCGATCCCAAGGACGGCAAGCCGACCCGCGTCGGTTTCAAGGTCCTTGAGGACGGCCGCAAGGTGCGTGTCGCCAAGCGGTCCGGCGAAGTCATCGACCTGTGAGGGCCGGACCAATGGCTGCACGTCTCAAAGAAATCTACGACTCGAAGATCCGCGCCGCGCTCAAGTCGGAGTTCGGCTACAAGAACGACATGGAAGTGCCGCGGATCGAGAAGATCGTCATCAACATGGGCGTCGGCGAAGCCGTCGGCGATTCCAAGAAGATCCAGAACGCTGTCGGCGATCTGCAGGCCATCACCGGTCAGAAGCCGGTGGTGAACAAGGCCCGCAAGTCCATCGCCCAGTTCAAGCTGCGCGAAGGCATGGCGATCGGCTGCAAGGTCACGCTGCGCCGCGACCGCATGTACGAGTTCCTGGACCGTCTGGTTACGATCGCGCTGCCGCGTGTCCGCGACTTCCGCGGCATCCCCGGCAACAGCTTCGACGGCCGCGGCAACTATGCCATGGGCGTGAAGGAGCAGATCATTTTCCCGGAAATCGATTACGACAAGATCGACCAGATCCGGGGCATGGACATCATCATCGTCACGACGGCTAAGACCGATGCGGAGGCCAAATCCCTCCTCAAGGCCTTCGACATGCCGTTCGTGGGCTGATACCAGGAGCACGTACCATGGCGAAGATCAGCGCCGTCGAAAAGAACAAGCGCCGCACCAAGCTGGTGAAGCAGCACGCCGCCAAGCGTGCTCGCCTGAAGGCCATCGCGAAGGATCCGTCGGTTTCCCCCGAGGACCAGTTCGCTGCCCGCCTGAAGCTGGCCGAAATGCCCCGCAACTCGTCGAAGACGCGCATCCGCAATCGGTGTGAGCTCACCGGCCGCCCGCGCGCTTTCTATCGCAAGTTTAAGCTGTCGCGCATCGCGCTCCGTGAACTGGCCTCGACCGGCCAGATCCCGGGCATGGTGAAGTCGAGCTGGTAAGGAGGACCGCAAGATGGCTTTGAGCGATCCCCTCGGCGATATGCTGACCCGCATCCGCAACGGACAGCGCGCTCGCATGTCCGTCGTGGTGAGCCCGGCTTCCAAGCTGCGCACCAACGTTCTCGAGGTGCTGAAGCGCGAGGGCTACATCCGTGGCTACGCCCAGGAGGAAGTCCGTCCGGGCGTCAGCAACGTCAAGATCGAGCTGAAGTATCACGAAGGTGAACCTGTGATTAAGCAGATCACCCGCGTGTCGAAGCCCGGTCGCCGCGTCTATTCGAAGATTGGCGATCTGCCGAAGGTCTACAACGGCCTGGGCATCTCCATCCTGTCGACGCCGCGCGGTGTCATGTCGGACAATGAGGCCCGCGCCGCCAACGTCGGCGGCGAAGTCCTCTGCCGCGTGTTCTAAGGAGGGATGCGATGTCGCGAATTGGCAAGCATCCGGTGGCGGTCCCCGCGGGCGTCGACGTCCGCGTCGAGGGCCAGACGGTCACCGCCAAGGGCAAGCTGGGCAGCCTCAGCCTCACCCTGGTCGACGATATCCTCGCCAAGCTCGAGGATGGCAAGGTGGTCGTGCAGCCGGCGAACGACGGCAAGCGCGCCCGCCAGATGTGGGCGACCAGCCGCACGCTCGTGAACAACATGGTCAAGGGCGTGGCCGAGGGCTACACGGTCAACCTCGAGATCAACGGCGTCGGTTACCGCGCGGCCGTGCAGGGAAAGGAGCTGGTCATGCAGCTCGGCTTCTCGCACGACGTGAAGTACCCGATCCCCGAGGGCATCTCGATCAAGTGTGACAAGCCGACCTCGATCTCGATTTCCGGGTTCGACAAGCAGAAGGTGGGCCAGGTCGCCGCGGAGATCCGCGGTTGGAAGAAGCCGGAGCCGTACAAGGGCAAGGGCATCAAGTACGAGACCGAAACCATCCTCCGCAAGGAAGGCAAGAAGAAGTAGGCCCGCCATGCTGAAGCCCAAGCAACTCAACGAGCGGCGCAAGCAGCGTGTGCGCGCCGCCATCGCGAAGAAGGCCGGCGGGCGCGTGCGCCTGTCGGTCCATCGCACCAACCTGCACATCTACGCCCAGATCATCGACGACGCGGCGGGCAAGACCCTGGCTGCCGCGTCTTCGCTGGAAAAGGATGTGCGCGAGCAGATCAAGCACGGCGGCAACGTCGATGCGGCCAAGCGGATCGGCGCGCTGATCGCCGAGCGCGCCAAGGCCGCCGGCGTGAGCGAGGTCGTCTTCGACCGCGGTGGTTATCTGTATCATGGCCGGGTCAAGGCCCTGGCCGAAGCCGCCCGCGAAGGCGGGCTGTCGTTCTAACGGAGGCCCTGTTATGGCACGTGAGAGAGAGCGGGGCAGCGACCGCGAGCGGCAGCCGCGTGAGCGAGACCGGGAAGAGAGCGAGCTGATCGAAAAGCTCGTCGGCATCAACCGTGTGGCCAAGGTGGTCAAGGGCGGCCGTCGCTTCGGCTTCGCGGCCCTGGTGGTGGTCGGTGACGGCAAGGGCCGCGTCGGCTACGGCTCGGGCAAGGCCCGTGAGGTGCCCGAGGCCATCCGCAAGGCGACCGATCAGGCCAAGCGCGGCATGATCCGGGTGCCGCTGCGCGAGGGCCGGACTCTGCACCACGACGTGTTCGGCCACTTCGGTGCCGGCAAGGTCGTGCTGCGGGCGGCTCCGGCCGGTACCGGCATCATCGCGGGTGGGCCGATGCGCGCCATCTTCGAGGCGCTGGGCGTGGCCGACGTGGTGACGAAGTCGATCGGCACCTCGAACCCGCACAACATGATCAAGGCGACCTTCGACGCGCTGACCCAGGTGGTCAGCCCGCGCTCGGTTGCGGCGCGCCGTGGCCGCCGCGTCAGCGACATCCTGGGCCGCCGCGAGACCGGCGACGCCCCGGCGAAGGAGGCGTGAGATGGCTGAGAAGAAGACTGTCGTCGTTACTCAGATCCACAGCCCGATCGGCCGCAGGAACGACCAGCGCGCCACGCTGGTCGGACTGGGGCTCAACAAGCTGCACCGGACCCGCGAGCTGGAGGATACTCCGGCGGTGCGCGGCATGATCGCCAAGGTCCAGCACCTGGTCCGCGTCGAGAACGAGGGCTGATGCCATGACGACCAAGCTGAACGATCTTCGCGACAATCCGGGTGCCCGGAAGGCCCGCATGCGGGTCGGCCGTGGTATCGGCTCGGGCAAGGGCAAGACCGCTGGCCGCGGCGTGAAGGGTCAGACCTCGCGCACCGGTGTGGCGATCAACGGCTTCGAGGGCGGCCAGATGCCGCTCCATCGCCGTCTGCCCAAGCGTGGCTTCAACAAGCCCTTCCGCAAGGTGTGGGCGGTCGTCAATCTGGGCTCCGTCCAGAAGGCGATCGACGCCGGCAAGCTCGACGCCGGCAAGCCGATTGACGAGGCCGCTCTCGTGGCGGCCGGCGTGGTCGGCAAGGGCAAGGTCGACGGCGTGCGCCTGCTTGGCAAGGGCACGATCACGGTGAAGGCGTCCTTCACCCTGGCCGGCGCCTCCAAGTCGGCCGTCGAGGCGGTCGAGAAGGCTGGCGGCAGCGTCACGCTGACCCAGCCCGCGGCCGAGGCCGCCGAGTGACGACGAGCCCGCCGATCGGGCGGGCCCTCCGGCATCACCGGCAACGATAAGCGAGGGGCGGCCTTCCGGGGCCGCCCCATCCGCACGAGGGATCGAGGACACGAGCCATGGCATCTGCGGCCGAACAGCTTGCCGCGAACATCAATTTCGGAGCCTTTTCCAAGGCGACCGAACTGAAGAAGCGCATTTGGTTCACCCTGGGCGCGCTCATCATCTACCGGCTGGGCACCTACATCCCGCTGCCGGGCATCGATCCCCACATCTTGCAAGACATCTTCCAGCGTCAGGGCGGCGGCATCCTCGGGATGTTCGACATGCTGGCGGGCGGCGCGCTCAGCCGCATGACCATCTTCGCCCTGAACATCATGCCGTACATCTCGGCCTCCATCATCGTGCAGCTGCTGACCGCCGTGTCGCCGCAGATGGAAGCGATGAAGAAGGAAGGCGAGGCCGGCCGGAAAAAGCTGAACCAGTACACCCGCTACGGAACGGTGCTGCTGGCCACGGTTCAGGCGTACGGCCTGGCGGTCGGCATGGAGGCGATGTCGGGCTCGTTGGGCTCCGCCGTCCAGGATCCTGGGCTGTTCTTCCGCATCACCACCGTCATCACGCTGGTCGGCGGCACGCTGTTCCTGATGTGGCTTGGGGAGCAGATCACCGCGCGGGGCATCGGCAACGGGATCTCGCTCATCATCTTCGCGGGCATCGTCGCGGAACTGCCGCGGGCGCTGGTGAGCACCCTGGAACTTGGCCGGACCGGCGCGCTGTCGACGGTGTTCATCATCTTCATGCTGCTGATGGCGGCGGCGGTCGTGTTCTTCATCGTCTTCATGGAGCGCGCACAGCGCCGGCTGCTGGTGCAGTACCCCAAGCGCCAGATGGGCAACCGGGTGATGGGCGGCGAATCGACGCACCTGCCGTTGAAGCTGAACACCTCGGGCGTCATCCCGCCGATCTTCGCGTCGTCGCTGCTGCTGCTGCCGTTGACGGCGGTCGGCTTCTCGGGTGGCGAAGGGCCGGAGTGGCTGCAGACGGTCACGCGCTACATCGCGCACGGCACGCCGCTCTACATGCTGTTGTACGCTGCGCTGATCGTGTTCTTCTGCTTCTTCTACACTGCCATCGTGTTCAATCCGGCCGACACGGCGGAGAACCTTCGCAAATACGGTGGCTTCATCCCTGGCATCCGCCCCGGCAAGAACACGGCGGACTATCTGGATTACGTGCTGAGCCGCCTGACCGTGATCGGTTCGGCCTATCTTGTCGCGGTCTGCCTTCTCCCCGAATTTCTGATTGCCCAGCACTCGGTTCCGTTCTATTTCGGCGGCACCAGTCTGCTGATCGTGGTGTCGGTCACGATGGACACGGTCGCGCAGATTCATAGCCATCTGCTGGCCCACCAGTACGAAGGGCTTATCAAGAAAGCCAAACTTCGGGGGAAAAGATGAATCTGATCCTGCTTGGTCCGCCGGGCGCGGGGAAGGGGACGCAGGCGCGGCGTCTCGAAGACACTCGCGGGCTGGTCCAGCTGTCCACGGGTGACATGCTGCGGGCCCTGGTCGCCAGCGGCAGCCCGCTCGGCCAGCAGGCGAAGGAGATTATGGCCGCCGGCAAGCTCGTCCCGGACGAGTTGGTGATCCAGATGATTTCCGATCGCATCGACCAGCCGGACGTGAAGAACGGCTTCATCCTCGACGGCTTCCCGCGCACCGTGGCGCAGGCCGACGCGCTTGATCGGATGCTGGCGGACAAGGGCCTGAAGCTCGACCACGTGATCGAGATGAAGGTGGACGACGCCGCCCTGGTGGAGCGTATCACCGGCCGTTACACCTGCGCCAAGTGCGGCAAGGGATATCACGAGACTTTCGAGAAGCCGAAGGTGGACGGCGTGTGCGACTCGTGCGGTGGTACCGAGTTCAAGCGCCGCGCCGACGATAACGCCGAGACGGTGAAGACCCGTCTCGACCAATACCACGCGCAGACTGCGCCGATTCTCCCCTACTATCGGGAGCGGGGCGTGCTGAAGTCGGTGGACGGCATGGCCGACATCGACGTGGTGACCGAGCAGATCGGGGCGATTCTCGCTCATTAAGGCCTTAGGGAAAGGGGAGGCCCTTCCCCGGACCTTTGGGTTGAACCTCCGGGTTGACAGGGGCGCGCAGTCTCCTATACTGCGCGCCCTCGGATCCCCATGGGAAACGAACGAAGTCTTGTGTCCTGATCCGGGCAAGCCGGTCCAGGGTGCGGACGGTGTGTAGATGCCCTGGCGGCATCGCTGATATATCGAGGAGAGCACGCGTGGCGCGTATCGCTGGCGTCAACATCCCCGCGCAGAAGCGCGTGGAGATCGGGTTGACCTACATTCACGGCATTGGCCCGGCCAAGGCCAAGGAGATCTGCGGCAAGCTGGGCATCCCGGCCGAGCGCCGCGTGAACCAGCTTACGGACGACGAGGTCCTTCGCATCCGCGAGACCATCGACAGCGACTACCGGGTCGAAGGCGACCTGCGTCGTGAGGTGGCGATGAACATCAAGCGGCTGATGGACCTGGGCTGCTACCGTGGGCTGCGCCACCGCAAGGGCCTGCCGGTCCACGGTCAGCGCACGCACACGAACGCCCGTACCCGCAAGGGTCCGGCCAAGCCGATCGCCGGCAAGAAGAAGTAAGAAGGACATCCTTCCATGGCCAAGCCGTCAGCCGCTTCCGCGCGCCTGCGTCGTCGTGAGCGCAAGAACATCACCGCCGGCGTCGCGCACGTGAACGCCTCGTTCAACAACACGATGATCACCATCACCGACGCGCAGGGCAACACCATTGCCTGGTCGTCGTCGGGCACGATGGGCTTCAAGGGCTCGCGCAAGTCGACCCCGTACGCCGCGCAGGTGGCCGCCGAGGACGCCGGCCGCAAGGCGCAGGAGCACGGCATGAAGACCCTTGAGGTCGAGGTCAAGGGCCCGGGTTCGGGGCGTGAGTCGGCGCTGCGCGCTCTGCAGTCCATCGGCTTCACCATCACCTCGATCCGCGACGTCACGCCGATTCCGCACAACGGCGTCCGTCCGCCGAAGAAGCGTCGCGTCTGATCTGTTACCGATCCGCACCCGCGGGTTTCCGCCGTTCCGGGACAGGTGGTCGCTGCCATCGCGGCCACAAAGCATTGGAACGGCCGGACGCCCGCGGATTGCGTTCCACCCCGATGGCATGAGGTAATCCGTGCTTCAGAAGAACTGGCAGGAACTGATCAAGCCGTCCAAGCTGGACATCCAGTTGGGCGACGACCCGGAGCGCGTCGCGGTCATCGTCGCGGAGCCGCTGGAGCGCGGCTTCGGTCTGACGCTCGGCAACGCGCTGCGCCGCGTGCTGTTGTCCTCGCTCCAGGGTGCCGCCGTCACGTCGATTCACATCGACGGCGTGCTGCACGAGTTCTCGTCCATTCCCGGCGTGCGCGAGGACGTGACCGACATCGTCCTCAACATCAAGTCGATGGGGCTGCGCATGGGCGGTGACGGCCCGAAGCGCATGCGCCTGCGGGCCGAAGGGCCGGGCGAGGTGAAGGCCGGCATGATCGAGACTGGGGCCGACATCCAGGTGATGGATCCGGATCTGGTCATCTGCACGCTCGATTCGGGCGCGCGGCTCAACATGGAACTGACGGTCGAGACCGGCAAGGGCTACGTCCCGGCCTCGCAGAACCGTCCGGAAGACGCGCCGATTGGGCTCATTCCGGTGGACGCGCTGTTCTCGCCGGTCCGCAAGGTGTCGTACAAGGTCGATAACGCCCGCGTCGGGCAGGTCACCGACTACGACAAGCTGACGATGACGGTCGAGACCAACGGGGCGGTCAAACCGGACGATGCGGTGGCGCTCGCCGCCCGCATTCTCCAGGACCAGCTGCAGCTCTTCATCAACTTCGAGGAGCCGACGCACGCGGTCGCCGAGGAAAAGCACGAGGAGGTTCCGTTCAACAAGAACCTGCTCCGCAAGGTGGACGAGCTCGAGCTGTCGGTCCGTTCGGCCAACTGCCTGAAGAACGACAACATCGTCTACATCGGCGATCTGGTGCAGAAGACCGAGGCGGAAATGCTTCGCACGCCGAACTTCGGCCGCAAGTCGCTGAACGAGATCAAGGAGGTGCTGGCGCAGATGGGCCTGCATCTCGGTATGGAAATTCCGAACTGGCCGCCCGAGAACATCGAGGAACTGGCCAAGCGTCTGGAAGAGCCGTACTAAGCCTGCGTTTGCCCCTCCTCCACCGGGGGGGGGCTGGTTTCTCAGGGTCGCATCGACCCGCCCCCGGCCGTACCGTCCCCTTGGGACGAGGGCGGCGGGGTTCACCACCGGCTCCCCGAGGGGGGCCAAGCCATGAGAGGGGGACGCCGTCATGCGTCACGGTGTTTCGGGGCGTAAGTTCAGCAAGACCAGCAGCCATCGCAAGGCCATGTTCTCCAACATGGCGAATGCGCTGATCAAGCACGAGCAGATCAAGACGACGCTGCCGAAGGCGAAGGACCTCCGGCCCATCGTCGAGAAGCTGATCACGCTCGGCAAGAAGGGTGGCCTGGCCAACCGTCGTCTGGCTTTCGCGCAGCTGCGCGATGACGCGGTGGTGACCAAGCTGTTCACGACCATCGCGGACCGCTACAAGGAGCGCAGCGGTGGCTACACCCGCGTCCTTAAGGCCGGCTTTCGCTATGGCGACGCCGCTCCGATGGCGGTGATCGAGCTGGTCGACCGCGACCCGGCCGCCAAGGGGCTGGACTCCGGTCCGAGCCAGAAGGAAGCCGAAGAGGTCGAGGCCGAGGCGTAAGCTTCGGCGCGGCGCCCGGTTGTTTCAGGGGCGGCCGTTCCCATATCACTTCTGGTTGTCGCTCTCCCCGGCCTTCGCGCCGGGGAGAGTTGTTTTCGGATCCGGGAGAGCGGGCCCACGGCGTATGTTGAGACCGCGAGCATGCTGAGACCGCTTTACAACTGGATCCTCAAGCGGGCCGCCCGCCGTGACGCTGTCTGGTGGATGGCGGGGGTGTCCTTCGCCGAAAGCTCGTTCTTTCCGCTGCCACCGGACGTCATGCTGGTCCCGATGTGCCTGGCGGATCCGAAGAAGCTCTGGTGGTACACCAACGTCTGCGCCGTCGCCTCGCTGATCGGCGGCTTCTTCGGCTACGCCATCGGCTTCTACTTCTTCGACACGGTCGGACGCTGGATTTTTGACCTCTACGACCTTTGGGATGCCTATCACCGTTTTCAGGAGTCGTTCAACAGCATCGGGCCGTGGCTGCTGATTCTCAAGGGCGTCACGCCGATTCCCTACAAGCTGCTGGCGATCACCGCGGGCATCGCGAAGATGGACATTGTCATCTTCGCTCTGTGCTCGCTGGTGGCGCGGTTCTCGCGCTTCTACCTGATCGCCATCCTGCTGCACTTTTACGGGCCGCAGGTGCAGCAGATCATCGAGAAACGGTTGATGCTGGTGACCACGGTCCTGCTGGTGGTCGTGATCGGCGGACTTCTCAGCTTCAAGTTCGTGTAGCGATGCGCCGCCCGTCAGGGGGGCGTGCCCTGGTCCGGCCGGTCGCGACGATCGGCGGACAGGGAATCGCGGTCCTGGCGGTCGCGCCGCACCATGACGGCGAGGGCCACCGCGATGGCGATGCCGCCGAGCACGGGGATTGCCGCTTCGCCGATGGTGATGTCGGGCCGGGCGACGAGGCGGATGGCGAGCAGCAGCAGGCCACCCAGCAGCAGTACGGCGAAGACCACCGCGGAGGTCCGGCGGCGGCGCGGTGCGCCGTTGGAAGGAGCGTTCATTTGGGCCGTTCCCTTTCTGGTTGGCTTCCCGGCATAGTGGGCCGGACCGTTCCCTAATTCATCAAGAAGAAAACAGGAGTGCCGATGTTCCGTCCATTGGTCGCCGCGTTGACCCTGATCGTGCTGGCCGGCTGCGCCGATGGGCCGGCGCGCCGCCCGGGGACCGGAGCGCCGCCGCCGCCCGTCAGCGCGGATCCCTCCGCGCCCACGTCCGGCGCCACAGCAGCACGGCCGGCGCTCCCGCCCGCCGCGACTCGGTCCCAGGCGGCACCGGAAGGCAGCGTGCGGATCGATGCGGACGGCATGGAATCCTGCATCCGCCAGTGCGAGCGCAGCAACAATTCCTGCATGGACTCGGTGGCCGCGCGGCCGCCGGTCGGGTCCGACGGCACGTTGGAGCAGGAGCGAGCGCGACCCTTCACGCGCACTGACAACTGCGGCTATCAGATGCGCCAGTGCATCGCGCGCTGCCGGCCATAGACGGAGGTGCCGTAGACCATGGCCAGGAAGGGAGATTCGGGCGCAGGCCTGTTCGAGGGAGCGGCCCCGCGGCCGCTTGCCGATCGGCTGCGTCCGAAGACCCTCGCCGAGGTCGTCGGGCAGGAGCACCTGCTGAAGCCCGACGGCCCGCTGGGCCGCATGGTGGCGGCGCACCGGCTGGCCTCGATGATCCTGTGGGGGCCGCCGGGATGCGGCAAGACGACCATCGCGCGGCTGCTGGCGCAGTCCACCGACCTCCATTTCGAGCCGTTGTCGGCGGTGTTTTCCGGCGTTGCCGATCTGCGCCGCGTGTTCGACGCGGCGCGGGAGCGCCGTGCGGCCGGCCAGGGCACGCTGTTGTTCATCGACGAGATCCATCGCTTCAACCGCTCGCAGCAGGACGGATTCCTGCCCTATGTCGAGGACGGCACGGTGACGCTGGTCGGCGCTACCACCGAGAATCCGTCGTTCGAACTGAACGCCGCGCTTCTGTCGCGCTGCCAGGTGTTCGTGCTGAACCGGCTGGACGATGCCGCTCTGGAACGGCTGCTGAGCCGGGCGGAGGCGGAGACCGGGCGCCCGCTGCCGGTGGACGCCGACGCCCGCGCCGCGCTGAAGGCGATGGCGGACGGCGACGGCCGCTTCTGCCTGAACCTGTGCGAGGAGTTGTTCGCGCTGCCGGAAGGGACGCTTCTCGATACCAACGCGCTGACGACCACCATCCAGCGCCGCGCGCCGGTCTACGACAAGGCGCAGGAAGGGCACTACAACCTCATCAGCGCGCTGCACAAGTCGTTGCGCGGGTCGGATACCGACGCCGCGCTTTACTGGTACGCCCGCATGCTGGCCGGCGGCGAGGATCCGCGGTACATCGCCCGGCGCCTGACGCGCTTCGCCGTCGAGGACATCGGGCTGGCCGACCCCAACGCATTGTCCCAGGCGATCGCCGCGTGGGAGACCTACGAGCGCCTGGGCAGCCCGGAGGGCGAACTGGCGATCGCGCAACTCGTCATCTATCTGGGCACGGCGCCCAAATCGAACGCCGCCTACACGGCGTACAAAGCGGCCGTGCGGGCGGCCAAAGAGACGGGCTCGCTGATGCCGCCCAAGCACATCCTGAACGCGCCGACCAAGCTGATGAAGCAACTGGGGTACGGCAAGGACTACGCCTACGACCACGACACGGCGGAGGGTTTCTCCGGCCAGAACTACTTCCCCGACGGAATGCCGCGCCGGGAGTTCTACCAGCCTGTCGAGCGCGGCTTCGAGCGCGAGATCCGCAAGCGCCTGGGCTATTGGGCCAAGCTGCGCGAGCGCAAGGCGGGGGAGGGGTGATCAGGCGCAGCGCGCCACGGCTTTGCGGAACACGTTGTCCTTCAGCAGTTGCTCGATGTTCTCCGACAGGATGCGGGCGAACCCCTGGGGGAAGGGGTAGGGCGGCGTCGGCTGCGGCCCCATCGACGTTTCCATTCCGCGAACGTCGTATGGCTTGACCGCCAATGAGCCGGCCAGGGCTTTGCCCAGGTTGCCCAAGGTATGGCGGCGCTTCTGCTCGCGCAGTTCTGCCGTGTCCGCGGACTGCGCAAGCTTGGTCGATTCATACAGCGGCTGGTTCGCCGCATCGGCCAAGCGGTAGCGGATCTCGACCGTGAACTTCGCCAGGACGTCGCGGTAGTCGAACTGGAAGTGCGTCACGTCGCCGGACAGGGCGCAGGTTCGGCCGTTCGTCGACACGCCGGCCTTCGCCAACTCCTTGCGCAGCGAGTCGGCGACAAAGCCCTGGACCGGCTGCGGCAGCTCCGCGTTGGGGAAGCTGGTGTCGGCGTAGGGGATCTGGTTGACGGGAATCTTGGCGGCCTTGGCGGCCGAATAGTCGAAAGGCGCGACGGCGACGCTGCCCGACAGCTGCTCCTGCGTCTGCGCCGTATAGGTGACCGGGGCCTTCTGGGTGTACTGGCAGCCGGCCGCAAGCGCCGTGGCGCAGAGGGCGAGGATCCGGAACAAGGACATGGCGGGCCGATGGAATGGTGACATATGCGTGTGTGCGCGTGCAGCCTTACACCCTGCCGCAGCCTTGTCCAAGAGTCGTATCGTCGCAATCCTGTGTCCGGCCCAGCGTTGACCGTCCGATGGGCGGACCGTATCGTTTCCTCCCTTCGGCAACGCAACGCTCCCGGCCATGACAACCTACCTCTGGGTCGCGCTGGGCGGCGCCATCGGATCGGTCGCCCGGTTCTGGGCGGGCGGTGTCGCCGTGGCCGCGCTAGGCGAGGCGTTTCCCTGGGGCACGCTGTTCGTCAATGTGCTGGGCTCCTTCATTATCGGCGTCACCGCTGTGCTGACCGGGCCGGAGGGGCGGCTGGCGATCCCGGGCGACGCGCGGGTGTTTGTCATGGTGGGCCTGTGCGGAGGCTTCACCACCTTCTCCTCCTTCAGCCTGCAGACGCTGGGCCTGATGCAGGACGGGGCGTGGCTGCGCGCCGGGGGGAACGTGGTGCTGTCGGTGCTGCTGTGCCTGACCGCCGTGTGGGCCGGCCATGCCGCTGCTTCCCGTTTTTGAGCGCTTCGTCGCCATCGACTGGTCCGGGGCGCGCGGGCCGCGCTACGCCGGGATCGCGGTGGCGGAGGTTGGGGCCGGAGACACGTCGCCGCGCCTGATCCCGCCGCCGGGCGGCTGGTGGTCGCGGCGGGCGGTGCACGACTGGCTGCTGGACGGGCTGGAGCGGGGGCCGGCGCTGGTCGGCATCGACTGCGCCTTCTCACTGCCGTTCGCGGTGGCGGAAGCCTACTTCGCCGGCCGGGAGGCCAGCGTTTTCGACCTGTGGAACCTGGTGGAAGACGCCGCTGCCGGTGCCGGAGACTTCCTGGGCGCGCCCTTCGCCGAGCATCCGTCCTACGCCGGCGGCTTCTGGAGCCGGGGCCTGCAGCCGGCCTGGTACACCGACCCGCACCGCCTGACCGAGCGGGTCTGCCGCGCCGACGGCTATGGAAGCCCTCAAAGCCCGTACAAGCTGATCGGTTCCAAGCAGGTGGGCAAGGGTGCCCTGGCCGGCATGCGGATGCTGCGCTCGCTGCGCCGCGCCGAGCCCGGCCGCGTCGCGGTGTGGCCGTTCGAGGATCCGACGCCGGGCCGCACGGTGTTCGCGGAGATCTACCCGCGCCTGTTCCTCAAGCGCGCCGGCTTCGGGTTGCGCAAGATCCGCGCGCCGGCCGATGTGGACGCGGCGCTGGCCCACCTCGGCTCCGCCCCGGCCGCTCTGCCGGCCGAGGTGAGCGACCACGATGCCGACGCGCTGGTGTCGGCCGCCGGCCTGCGCTGGCTGGCACCGCGGCCGGAGGTGTGGTCGCCGCCGGCCCTGGACGACCGGGCGCGCCGGCAGGAGGGGTGGATCTTCGGCGTGGGCGACCGCGGAGCTTAGGGGCTCTCCTCCAGCCCCAGCCGCTCCACGACGCGCTTCCTCGCCGCGCCGCGCTCCTGGTCGGAGACGTGCAGCAGGCCGCCGATGCGGCGCAGCAAATTCGATTCCAGGTCGGCGACGCGGCCATCGGCGTACACCACCTCCCAAAGCATCTCGATGATCCACACGCGCTCGTCGGGCGGGCAGCGGGCGATGATGGTCTGGACGTAATCGAACAGGCCGGCTCCCTCCTGCGTGCGGGCCTCGGCATGGCGCAGCAGGGCGCGGGCGTCGTCGGCGTCCAGGCCGAAGCGCTGGCGCACCAGCGCCAGGATGCGCGCGCGCTCCTTGGGATCGATGGTGTCGTCGCTGCGCGCCACCTCCACCAGAAGGGCGGCGGCGGCCATGTGCAGGGCGTCGCGACGGCGGGCGGGCGCCGCTTCGCTGCGGTCGTCGAACAAGGCGAGGATGCGGTCCAGCATGGGCGGCTCCGTCTTGCGGGAGCCCTATCATATGGGAATGCCGGCCGCCCGATGCAGGCCGCGTGACAATCGCCGCCGTCTTCTGTCTAATCCGCCGCGTTCGAGGACGAGGATGACGGGCATGAGCGCGGTCGAGACACGCACGGTGACGAAGGATGAGGCGGACGTCCGCCTGGACCGCTGGTTCAAGCGCCATTTCCCGGAGGTGACGCACGGGCACCTGCAAAAGCTGCTGCGCACCGGGCAGGTGCGGGTGGACGGCAAGCGGGCCGACGCCGCCACGCGCCTGGAGGCCGGGCAGAGCGTGCGCGTTCCGCCGCTGGGCACCGCGCCGGCCGCCGATCCCGCCGCCGTCCGCAAGCCCGCCCGCCCGCTGCTGAGCCCCAAGGAGGAGGCGGCGCTGCAGGCCCGCGTCCTTTACAAGGATGATGACGTCATCGCGCTGGACAAGCCGGCCGGGCTGGCCGTGCAGGGCGGCACCGGCACGTCGAAGCACCTGGACGCCATGCTCGACGCGCTGCGCTTCGGCGCCGCCGAGCGGCCGAAGCTGGTGCACCGGCTGGACAAGGACACCTCGGGCGTGCTGCTGCTGGCCCGTAACACCTTCGCCGCCTCCAAGCTGACCGAGACGTTCCGGGGGCGGGACGCGCGCAAGATCTACTGGGCCGCCACGGTCGGCGTGCCGAAGCCCTACCAGGGCAAGATCGACCTCGCGCTCGCCAAGGAGGGCGGGCCGCGCGGCGAGCGCGTGGCCGGCGACGAGGACGACGGCAAGCGCGCCGTCACCGTCTATTCGGTGCTGGAGAACGCCGGCAAGAAGGCGGCCTTCGTGGCGCTGTGGCCGCTGACCGGGCGCACGCACCAGCTCCGCGTCCATATGGCGGCGCTGGGCACGCCGGTGCTGGGCGATGGCAAGTACGGCGGGCAGGGCGCGTTCCTGCCGGGGGCCGAGGTGCCGAAGAAGCTGCACCTGCACGCCCGGCGCCTGATCATTCCGCACCCGCGCAGTGGCAAGACCATCGACGTGACCGCCCCGCTGCCCGAGCACATGGCGGCCACCTGGGGCTACCTGGGTTTCAGCGCCAACCTGCGCGAGGATCCTTTTGTCGCGTTGGATTGAGGTTTTCCCGGTCCGCCCCCACCTGTGCTAATCCACGCGACCCGACCCGATCCGACACGGCAAACGCACGACCCATGGCCGCACCGCTCCGCCTCGCCCTGTTCGACTGCGACGGCACGCTCGTCGATTCCCAGCACGCCATCGTCGACAGCATGACCAAGGCGTGGCGCGACCACGGGCTGGGCGTGCCGGACGCGGGCGCGGTGCGCCGCATGGTCGGGCTGCCGCTCCAGCAGGCCATCGGGACGCTGGCGCCGCACCTGGACGCCGAGACGGCGCTGGAGGTGGCGGACAGCTACCGCGACCACTTCTTCGACCTGCGCCGCACCGGCGCGCTGGAGGAGCCGCTGTTCCCCGGCATCGTCGAGGCGCTGGACGCGCTGGAGCGCGCGGGCGTCCTGCTGGGCGTCGCCACCGGCAAGTCGCGCCGCGGCCTGCTGGCGGTGCTGGAGCGGCACGGTCTGCGCGTCCGGTTCGTGACCTTGCAGACGAGCGACGACGGCCCCGGCAAGCCGCACCCCGACATGGTCTACCGCGCCCTGTCGGAGAGCGGGGTGGAGCGGGGCGGGGTGGTGATGATCGGCGACACCACCTACGACATGCAGATGGCGCGCAACGCGCGGATCGCCGCGCTGGGCGTGTCGTGGGGCTATCACGCGGTGGCGGAGCTGCGGGCGGCCGGCGCCGGCCGCATCGTCGACGCCGGGGAGGAGATCGCCCCGGCGGTGCTGGCCCTGCTGGACGAGCAGGTTTCCTGAAGGGTTCGATATGAAGCGTTTCTACACGTCCGTGAGCGTCGAGAGCACCGAAGGCGGCTGGGACGTCCGCCTCGACGGCAAGGTGATCCGCAGCCCGGCCAAGGCGCCGCTGGTCTTCGCCTCCCGGGCGCTGGCCCGGGGCGTGGCCGCCGAGTGGGAGGCGCAGGGCGATCAGGTCCAGCCCAACGCCATGCCGTTGATGCAACTGTCCTCCACGGCGGTGGACGTGGTCGGCAAGCAGCGCGAGGGGATCATCACGGCCGTCGCCAAGTACGCCGAGACCGACCTGCTGTGCTACCGCGCCGAGCACCCGCGCGAACTGATCGACCGGCAGGCCCGCGCGTGGCAGCCGCTGCTGGACTGGGCGACTCTGCGCTACGATGCGCCGCTGCACGTCTGCACCGGCCTGATGCCGAAGCCGCAGCCGGCCGACGCCACGCGCGCGCTGCGCCACGCCGTGGAGGCGCTGGACGACTGGACCCTGTCGGCCTTGCAGTCGGCGACGGGGGCGTGCGGCTCCCTGGTCGTGGCGCTGGCGCTGATCGAGGGGCGGATCGACGCCGCCGAGGCCTTCGAGGTGTCGCAGGTCGACGAGACCTTCCAGATCGAGCAGTGGGGCGAGGACCCCGAAGCCGCCAAGCGCCGCGCCGGCCTGCGCGAGGACATCGTCGCCGCCCGCCGCTTCGTGGACCTGCTGCGCGCGGGGTGAGGCGGCCGGGCGGATGTTACCGGATGTTACGGGATGATACGCTGTGCGGGGGGTGTGCACATTCGGCCACCTCCCGCTTTTTTAGGCGCATGCGCCGCGTGGTTCCAGGGGGCGGCGAGGCCGGACGCGGGCGCACGTCGCCCGATGATCGCCTGCAGGATGGCAGGCGGTAGGAATTTTGTCAACGGAGTGCGGCGGGCGGCTCCGGATCAGCTGTGCAGCCCGGGGGCTTCCTGCCCGGTGCGCGCCACGTATTCCGTATAGCCGCCGCCGTACTGGTGAATGCCCTCCGGCGTCAGTTCCAGAACCCGGTTGGACAGCGTCGCCAGGAAATGCCGGTCGTGCGACACGAACAGCATGGTGCCTTCGTAAGACGACAGCGCCGTGACCAACATCTGCTTGGTGTCGAGGTCCAGGTGGTTGGTCGGCTCGTCGAGCACCAGGAAGTTCGGCGGGTCGAACAGCATGGTCGCCATCACCAGCCGGGCCTTCTCGCCGCCCGACAGCACGCGGCATTTCTTTTCCACGTCGTCGCCGGAGAAGCCGAAGCAGCCGGCCAGCGCCCGCAGCGAGCCCTGGTTCGCCAGCGGGAACGACGCCTCCAGCGATTCGAAGATGGTGCTGTCGCCGTCCAGCAGTTCCATGGCGTGCTGGGAAAAATAGCCCATCTTGACGCTGCCGCCGACCGTGACGGTGCCGGCGTCCGGTTCGGTGGCGCCGGCGATCAGCTTCAGCAGCGTCGACTTGCCGGCACCGTTGACGCCCATGACGCACCAGCGCTCCTTGCGGCGGATGGTGAGGTCGAAGCCCTGATAGATGGTGCGGCTGCCATAGCCCTTGTGCACGTTCTTCAGGACCGCCACGTCCTCGCCCGAGCGCGGGGCCGGCGGGAAGTCGAACGCCACGACGTGGCGGCGCTTCGGCGGCTCGAACCGCTCGATCTTGTCCAGCTTCTTCACCCGGCTCTGCACCTGGCTGGCGTGCGAGGCGCGGGCCTTGAAGCGCTCGATGAACTTCAGCTCCTTCGCCAGCATGGCCTGCTGGCGTTCGAACTGCGCCTCCTGCTGCTTCTCCTTCAGCGCCCGCTGGCGCTCGTAAAAGGTGTAGTCGCCGGAGTAGCTGTTCAGCGATCCGCCGTCGATCTCGATGATCTTGGTGACGATCCGGTTCATGAACTCGCGGTCGTGCGAGGTCATCAGGAGGGCGCCTTCGTAGCCCTTCAAGAAGCCTTCCAGCCAGATCAGGCTTTCGATGTCCAGGTGGTTGCTCGGCTCGTCCAGCAGCATGGCGTCGGGCCGCATGAGCAGGATGCGGGCGAGCGCCACGCGCATCTTCCAGCCGCCCGACAGCTTGCCCACGTCGGCGTCCATCATCTCCTGGCTGAAGCTGAGCCCGGCGAGCACCTCGCGCGCCCGCCCCTCCAGCTCGTAGCCGCCCAGTTCCTCGAAGCGGGCCTGCACCTCGCCGTAGCGCTCGATGATGGCGTCCATCTCGTCGGCGCGGTCGGGATCGGCCATGGCCGCCTCCAGCTCCGCCAGCTCGGCGGCCACGACGCTGACCGGCCCGGCCCCGTCCATGACCTCCGCGACCGCGCTGCGGCCCGCCATTTCGCCGACGTCCTGATTGAAATAGCCGATCGAAACCTGCCGCTCGATCGCCACCGCGCCCGTGTCCGGCAGTTCCTCGCCGGTGATCATCCGGAACAGCGTGGTCTTGCCCGCTCCGTTGGGCCCGACGAGCCCGACTTTCTCACCCCTGTTCAGCGCCGCGGAAGCGTCCAGGAAAAGGATACGGTGGCTGTTCTGCTTGCTGATGTTGTCGAAGCGAATCATGTGCGGCTGGGTTCCCGTGGCGTTGCGGGCCCCTTATGCCACAGGACGCGCGGTAGGAAAGAGTCCTGAACGTGGGGGTGGGTAGTGGTGGGCGAGGACCCCGAGGCCATCAGGCGTCGTGCCTGCCTGAGCCACGAGTTCGTCGCCGCCCGTTGCTTCATGGACAGGCCGCGCGCGGGGCGGCGGAGTGAATGTTACCGGATGATACGGGATGATACGCTTTGCGGGGGGGCACATTCGGCCACCTCCCGCGTTTCTAGGGCGGATGCATCCGGTTGAAACGCCGAAACCGTAAGTTGCATAGGCCTCCTCGCGCAAATCTGATCAATCTACAAGCTTGTTGATGCCAAGTGTCCGCTCGATCTGTTTGCGCAAATTTGTGAGGCCCCGTGTATCACTTGGCGTCGTTGGTACAGTGATTGTATCTAGCCCTTCGAAACCCATTTGAGGCTCGAGCCGTACATGCTTGTTGCGCGCCTTCTCTTGATAGCCGTGACGGCTAAGCAGATCGGTCAATTGGCTGACGAGTCGGTTCGGGTCCTTGGTCGAACGCTTAAGATCTTCAAGTAGTTCGGAGAGACCGGCTGACGGCGGCAACGTAGAAAATTTCTGAAGAACAGCTTTCGAACGCTTGTCCAGTCCATCTTGATCGGCCCTTGCACACCTGGATTTCACCGCTTCTCGAAGTCGATCCATGAATTCGCCAGGGTATATCTCTGGACCTATCTGGTTTATAATAAAATCAGAAAGCAATGAATCGTCAGATTTAGTCGTATTGGCAAGGCTATACTGCTCAATCTGAGCCGCAAGTTCACTAATTTTGTCTTTAAGATTGGCAATTTCCTCATCGTATAGAGCTTGCGTCTCTCCAATACTTAGTCTATTGCGCTCACGTTCGCGATGCTGTCGTAACGCTTGCTCTTGCAGTTCTGTCCAATCCCAGCCTTCAGCTGGCATTTGGCTGCGAAACGCATAGGCGATCTCGCCCAAGCTAGCCAGCAGCTCTCGCGGCGCTGCTAGCCGGCCGGCCAAGAAAAAACGGCGAACTATGCCATGATCAGGGAGGGAAATACCGATCGCCCCACCATATACATTCCGTCCAGAGGTTGCATCACGCAAGCGGAAGGAAAAATTTCTGTCGGGTTCGGTGAGGACATGAGCGACGCCGCCTAAATCATAAGCTAATTTCTCAATTTGATTTTTCTCTATAGACCAGCGCGAAGGTCCAGCTGCTGACACATATATTACTGGAAGATACCGGCTAGCTTCGCCGGCGGTAACGGCCTGTGCCAGTGCAAGTGCTTCGTCATCATCGCTTAGCCAAGTCGGCTGATCCGAAACGGCCAGGGAACGATCAATTCCACCCCATCCGTCATGCAGTACTGACTTAATTAGATAAGGTTTGCGTGGAGTATCAAGCCGTGCACCTGCCTCTCGGGCAATGCATTGTGTACGTAAGCGGCTAATATCCTGACCGTTAACCGCAGTGCCTCTGCGTACGACCATCTCGGTTCGCCAAAGTCGGCCCTCTGTATCGGGAAAATCATGGCGGAAGCCTATTGCTTGTTCCCTGCCGTCTTGAGACAGTACTCTGAGGCGCAACTCTTCGCCGCTAGGCGCTCGAATTATCGGTGCCTCTCCATCCAAATCGGCCTCGCTCGCCCCATCAAGAACGGTGCTGTAATTTGTCCCGCGCAACCATGACACGACCTGAGCAACAAATGCCGCTGAGTTTGGCACGGCTTTTGCCGGAAATTCGGTGGCAAATGGCATCATTTGTTGTACTCCTCAGAGTAATTGCTTGCATGTATGCTATGCGAGGGTTCCAACTAAGCTTTTGCAGCGAAGCGCTGACCGGTAAGCCCGCTCACAACCGAAGAATTTTGCTGGGTTCCCAGTTGCGCGCTATAGCTAACTAAATATATAATATATCGAGAAAGTGGTCTGGGTCAACAATCCAAAGAAGGGGTTGTCGCTGCCAATTCTACGGTTTGTGGTCAGATGACCGACAGTGAGCGGCAAATTAATTTTTTGCCGGGCTACGCCAGGATCATATGTGCACATACAAATTTTAATCACAGGAAGTAAAATTATGTAAATATATTGGTAGCAGATCGCCTGTTGATAACTTATCTGAAGATAATAATGAAAATCTGAGCGGGGGCGGGTTGAGCAGTGCACAGTGGATGCAAAGGGCGCAAAATTTCATATAGGCGAGCGCCTTTTAGCATGTACGGCGGCTGATTTTGCCGCAAACGACTTTTGCTCTAAGATGGCGCGCCCCCCACAAACAACACCCCCCGCGGGGATGGCCGCAGGGGGTGTCTTGCCTGGAAGGGGCGGCCGCCGGGGATGGCCAGCGGCGCGCTCCGTGGCGGTCGGGCCGTGCCTACTGGCGCGGCGGGGCGGTGGTGGAGCCGGCGGGGGCCGGGGCGTCGCCGGCCTTGCGGTTCTTGTTCAGCGACGTCATCGTGTCGTTGTACTTGAACTCGGCCATGCTCTTGACGTCGTTCCGCGTCAGGGTGGACAGCTCAAGGCGATCCTCGCTGGCGTTCCACTTGGCCTGGTCGAAGTCCACGGCCACCTGCTTCTCGCCGATGCCCAGGAAGCCGCCGGACGAGATCACCAACTGCTTGGCCTTGCCGTCGGCGCCGTCGAGGATGATGTCCTCGACCTCGCCCAGCTTCTCGCCGTCCTTGCCGTAGACGTTCTTGCCCAGCATCTTGTCGGCGCTGGCCGTGGTGGTCGCGGCCGGGGCGGGCATGGTCGCGCCGGCCGTCGTGCCGGTGGTCGCGCCGCCGGTCGAGGTCACGGTGCTGTCCTGGTCGGACTTCTGCATGGTCGAGCCGCTCGTCGAACCGGCCGTCGAGCCGGCGGCACCGGGCGAGGTGCTGCTCTGCGCCAGCGCAGTCCCGGTCATCAGGGCGAGCACGGAAACCGCGGCGATCAATTCCTTCCGCATGGTCGACTCCTCTACGATGGTGTTGCGTTGCCGGTGGCAAACGTAACAACACCCGTCGGGGCCAATCATCCCAGGCGGGAATTCTCTCTTTCGAAGCACCCCTTCCCGCAGCGGCGGTAATTCACGCCGCGAACCACGGTGGTCGGGTCGCCGTGACAAGGCTGTGACCAGCGCGGAACACGGGTGAGTCAAGGTTCTGGTCTTGCGCGGCGCGCTCCACGTCTTCAATCCGCAAGAGGGCGAGGGCGCGAGTCCCGCGTCCGCCGCGCATCTCGCCGACCGCCTGTTCGCCCAGCCGCACCGGCGTGCCGGGCTCGGGCAGCGGACCCTCCACCCTCACCGGGAACAGGCGCTTTTTGATCAACGCGCGGTAGCGGGTGCGCGCCGTCAGCTCCTGCCCGATGTAGCAGCCCTTGTCCCAGGAGATGGCGTTCAGCGCGTCCAGGTTGTTTTCCAGGGCGATGGCCTTCTCCACCTCCATGTCGCGGCTGCCGTCGGGCACGCCGAGGTCAAGGCGCAGCGCGTCGTAGGCGACCTCGTCCAGGCGGGGGAAGCCGGCGGCCTCCAGCGCCGCCTCGCTCGCCGCGCGGGCGTCGCCGCCGGGCAGGAGGACGCGGGCGCCGAGCGCGGGCAGGCGCGGGTCGGTGTAGGCGACGCCGCCGGCGAAGGGCCGCGCCGCGCCGGGCTCCGCCGGCAGGCCCAGGCGGGACAGGGCGTCCGGGCCGATCAGGGCGGCCACGAGGTGGGCGCCGCCGCGGTCCTCGAACGTCACCTTGGTGCGCAGCTTGTACGGCTTCAGGCGGCGCAGCAGGTCGGCCGCGCGCGGTCCCTCGGCGTCCAGCAGAAGGGCGTCGGTTCCCAGGGGGGCGCCATCCACAAGGAAGAAGTCGTGCAGGAACTTGCCCTGTGGCGTCAGGAACAGGGAATAGGCGGCCCGGTCCGGCGCCACGGCGCGCACATCGTTCGACACCAGCCCCTGCAGGAAGGCCACCCGGTCGTCGCCGCCGATCGCCAGCACCCCGCGTCCGTCCAGAATCGCATAGCCGGTCGCCGCGTCCATACCCACCTCCTCAGCTCAGGTCCGGTGCAAAGTTGGCGGCGGTTTCCCCTTTCGACAAGGGCCGTCGCAACCGGGCGGTACGCCCAACGGGTGCGCGGTGCTTCCCTTTTCCGCTTGAAACCGGGCACTGTGCTGCGCCCATTTAGGGAAAAGGTCCATTGGGAGCGGTGCGAGGCATGAGCGAGACACGGACGGAACGCAAGATCACTCCGGTTCTGCTGTCGGGCGGGGCGGGGGTCCGGCTGTGGCCGATGTCGCGGGAGCTGTATCCCAAGCAGTTGCTGAACCTGTGCGCGCCGGATCGCTCGATGCTGCAGGAAACGGCGGCGCGCGTCACCGACTCGCAGCGATTCGCGCCGCCGCTGGTCATCTGCAACCAGGAACACCGATTCGTCATCGCCGAGCAGTTGCGCCAGAACGGCATCACCCCCGGCGCCATCGTGCTGGAGCCGGTGGGGCGCAACACCGCCGCCGCCTGCGCCGTCGCCGCGCTGAAGGCCGGCGACCCGGACGCGCTGATCCTGGTGCTGCCGGCCGACCATCTGATCCAGGACCTCGCCGCCTTCGCCGACGCGGTGGAGACCGCGGCACAGGCGGCGTCCGCCGGGCACCTCGTCACCTTCGGCATCACGCCGACGGCGCCGGAGACCGGGTACGGCTACATCCGGCGCGGCAGCCCGCTCAAGAGCCCGACGGGCGCCTACCGCGTCGCCGAGTTCGTCGAGAAGCCGCAGCGCCCGGTGGCCGAGCAGTACGTGGCGGGGGGCGAGCACGTGTGGAACAGCGGCATGTTCCTGTTCCCGGTCGGCAAGCTGCTGACGGAGATGGAGCGCTACGCCCCGGCGGTGCTGGACGCCGCGCGCCAGGCGCTCGAGGCGGGCTCCGAAGACCTCGACTTCCTGCGCCTGGACGCCGACGCCTTCGGGCAGGCGCCGGGCATCTCCATCGACTACGCCGTGATGGAGCACACCGACGCCGCCGTCGTGGTGCCCTGCGACCTGGGCTGGACGGACGTCGGCGCGTGGTCGGCGTTGTGGGAGATCGGCGCCAAGGACGGCGACGGCAACGTCGCCATCGGCGACGTGGTCACCGAGGACGCGCGCAACTGCTACGTCCGCAGCGAGGGGCATCTGGCGGCGGTGGTCGGCATCGACGACGCCGTGGTGGTGGTGACCGAGGACGCCGTGCTGGTGGCCGGGCGCGACCGCGCGCAGAACGTGAAGGCCGTGGTCGAGCGCCTGAAGAAGGCCGGCCGCAACGAACCGGTGAGCCACCGCAAGGTGCACCGCCCCTGGGGATCGTACCAGTCCGTGCACGCCGGCGAGCGCTTCCAGGTGAAGTGCCTGACCGTGGCGCCGGGGGCGCGGCTGAGCCTGCAGAAGCACCATCACCGGGCCGAGCACTGGGTGGTGGTGCAGGGCACCGCGCTGGTGACGAAGGGGGAGGAGCAGATCCTCGTCTACGAGAACCAGTCCGTGTACATCCCCATGGGCACGGTGCACCGGCTGGAGAACCCCGGCAAGGTGCCGCTGAACATCATCGAGGTTCAGTCCGGCTCGTACCTCGGCGAGGACGACATCGTGCGGCTGGAGGACACCTACGGGCGGGGGTGACGCTCCCGCCGTCCCCCTTTTCCCGTCGCGGGAGAAGGGGGACGGAGCGGGGCATCAGGCGGTCGCGATCTTTCGCAGGAACGCGCCGACCTCGGTCTGCAGCCGTTCGCCCTGCTCGGTGAGCCGGGTGGCGGCGTCGAGCACCTGGGCCGCGGTGGTGCCGGCTTCGGACGCGGCCTTGCTGACGCCCTCGATGTTGCTCGACACCTCGTTGGTGCCGGTGGCCGCCTCCTGGACGTTGCGGGCGATTTCCCGCGTTGCGGCGCTCTGCTCTTCCACCGCCGAGGCGATCGTGGTGGCGATCTCGTTGATGCGCCCGATCGTCGTGCCGATGCTGCCGATGGCGCCGACCGTCTCGTCGGTGGCCGACTGGATCGCGGTGATCTGCTGGGCGATCTCGTCGGTCGCGCGGGCCGTCTGGTTGGCGAGCGCCTTGACTTCGGAGGCGACCACGGCGAAGCCCTTGCCCGCCTCGCCGGCCCGCGCCGCCTCGATGGTGGCGTTCAGCGCCAGCAGGTTGGTCTGACCGGCGATGCTGGTGATGAGGTTGACCACCTCGCCGATCTTGCGCGCCGCCTCGGAAAGGCCCTGGACGGTCCTGTTGGTGCGTTCGGCGTCGGAAACCGCGACCTGGGAGATCGCCGCCGACTCGCCGACATGGCGGGCGATCTCCTGGATGGAGCTGGACAGCTCCTCGGACGCGGAGGCGACCGTCTGCACGTTGGCCGTCGCCTGGGCGGAGGCCGCCGCGACGGCGGACGCCTGGCGGGTCGTCTCCCTGGCTGTGCCCGACATCGATTCCGCGGTGCCGCGCAGGTCCGTGGCCGAGGATGCGACGGCGGAAATCAGACCCGTCACCGTGCGGTCGAAGTCCGCGATGTGCGCCTCGATCATGCGCTGGCGCGCTTCCCGGCCGGCGATCTCCGCCTTCTCGGCCTCGTCGAGACGCACCTTCTCGATGGCGTTGTCCTTGAAGACGTCCACGGCCCTGGCCATCTCGCCGAACTCGTTGGTGGCGTCGCGGTTGGGAACGGTGATCCGGTAGTTTCCGCCCACCAGTTCCAGCATGCATGCCTTCAGGCTGCCGAGCGGCCGGGTGATGCTGCGCGTGATGAACGTCGCGACGATCAGGCTGACCACCAGAAGGCCGGCCAGGGCGGCGGATACGAACGTCATGGCCGACTGGCGCGTCGCCTCGGCCGTGCTGTTGAAGCGCGCGGCGGTGTTGGCGGTAAACGCGATGAAGTCGTCGAGGTTCTTCTGGACCTCGTTCGCCTTGGCGGACCCCTGCGTGATCCTGATCTCCATGGCCTTCGCGCGGTTGCCGGCGAGCAGGTTCTCGAAGATGGCGTCGCGGATCGGCATCCAGTCCTTCAGCATCTGAAGGGTCTGCCGGGACTTCTCCTTGTCGCCCAGGAACCGCTCGTTGATGATGGCGAAGTTGTCGTAGGCGGATTTCTCCAGAGCCTTGCTCTCGTCATAGAGACGCCGGATCTCCTTTTCGCTGTCGGACAGCAGCGCATCGCCGATGCCGATTCGGATCGTCAGGAGATTGCTGCCCGCCCTGAGCGCCGCGCCCGCCACCGTGTGGGGATAGCGATAGAGTCTGGCGGTCAGGTCCGCCAGATTGTCCATCTGGAGGAGGGCGAACACCCCGAGCAAGCCGGAAAAGACAATGACGGCCGCGAAGCCGGCTGCCATCCGCCATGCGACTTTCCAGTTCTTCATAGCTTTTCCCCTCCGTTCCGCGACCGGCACCCCCTGGGGCGCTCGCGCTGGTAGACACCGCCCTGTGGTCGGCCGGTCGGCAGATCGATGAGCGTCACACGAGCTTCGAATACATAGTACGAAGTCTATACATATTTGTCACGTAACCGATTGCCGGTTGTTGGGTTTGCGCCTTGCCACCGGTGCGGCACTATCATGCGCAAAGCGATGTGGCGCCGCAGCGTATCGGAAGCATGATCGGTATGGGTTGGCGCGGCTCCTTACGGATCGACGGTGCCGGAAGCATGACATACCGAGGTAGGCGATGGCCGCCCACGGATTCGCGGCTCCCAGAGGTGTTGACGGCGGCGGAATGCACGGGCTTAGTGGTCATGCCTTTGCCTGATGCCAACCGCCCGTGAGCCACGCCCCCGTGACCGCCCCGCCGCCTCGCCTGGCACTTCGTGGAATCACCAAGCGGTTTCCCGGAACGCTGGCCAACGATTCCGTCGACCTGACGCTGCTGCCGGGCGAGGTGCACGCGCTGGTGGGCGAGAACGGCGCCGGCAAGTCCACGCTGGTCAAGATCATCTACGGCGTCCTGCACGCCGACGCCGGCACCATCGAATGGGACGGGCGGGAGGTCACCATTCCCTCGCCGCACGCCGCGCGCCGGCTGGGCATCGGCATGGTGTTCCAGCACTTCTCCCTGTTCGACACGCTGACGGTGGCGGAGAACATCGCCCTTGGCCTGGAAGCGCCGGGGCCGATGAAGGATCTGGCGGCCCGGATCCGCGCGGTGTCGGAGCGCTACGGGCTGGCGCTCGATCCCGGGCGGCACGTCTTCGACCTGTCGGTGGGCGAGCGGCAGCGGGTGGAGATCGTGCGCTGCCTGTTGCAGGACCCGCGCCTGCTGATCATGGACGAGCCCACCTCGGTGCTGACGCCGCAGGAAGTGACGCGCCTGTTCGAGACGCTGAAGCGGCTGGCGGCCGAGGGCTGCACCATCCTCTACATCTCGCACAAGCTGGAGGAGATCCGCGCCATCTGCGACCGCGCCACGGTGCTGCGCGGCGGCAAGGTGGTGGCGACCTGCAACCCGCGCCAGGAGACCGCGCGCAGCCTTGCCGAGATGATGATCGGCGCGGAGCTGACGACGCCGGACCGTGCCGGGGCGCCGGTGGCGGGCGCCCCGCGGCTGGAGGTGCGGCACCTCGCCACCACGTCCGATAACCCCTTCGCCACCAATCTGGTCGATGTGTCGCTGGAAGTGCGGGCGGGGGAGATCCTGGGCATCGCCGGCGTGGCCGGCAACGGGCAGGCGGAGCTGATGGCGGCGCTGAGCGGCGAAGTGCTGGTCGCCGACGAGGCCGCCATCCGCATCGACGGGCGCCCCGTCGGCCACCTGGGCCCACGTGCGCGGCGCGAGCTGGGCTTCGCCTTCGTGCCGGAGGAGCGGCTGGGCCGTGGTGCCGTGCCGGAGCTGAGCCTGTCGGAGAACGCGCTGCTGTCCGGTTACGCGCGCGAGCCGCTGGTGCGTGGCGGGCTGGTGCATTTCGGCCGGGCGCGCTCCTACGCCGAGCGCATCATCGGCGCCTTCAACGTGGTGTCGCGCGGGCACCGGGCGGAGGCGCGCTCGCTGTCCGGCGGCAATCTGCAGAAGTTCATCATCGGCCGCGAGATATTGCAGAAGCCGAAGCTGCTGGTGGTGGGCCAGCCGACGTGGGGTGTGGATGCGGGGGCCGCGGCGGCGATCCATCAGGCGCTGATCGACCTGGCGCGCGGCGGGGCGGCGGTGCTGGTGGTGAGCCAGGACCTGGACGAGCTGTTCGTGCTGAGCGACCGCATCGCCGTGCTGTTCCATGGCCGCCTGTCGGAGAGCCGGCCGACGCACCACACCACGGTGGAGGAGATCGGTTTGCTGATGGGCGGCCTGTTCGGCACCGCCGCCGACGACGAGGAGGTGGGCCGTGTGGCGTGATACCGTGTGGCGTGAGGATTGCGGAGTGCGGCAACCATGATCCGCCTCGAAGCACGCGGGCAGGCGTCGCGCGTCATGGTCTACGCGACACCCGTGCTGGCGGTGGCGTTGACGCTGGCCAGCGGGTTCCTGCTGTTCTGGGCGCTGGGCTTCGACCCGGTGAAGGCGCTGCACGCCTTCTTCATCCAGCCGCTGACCACCGCGCGCGGCCTGGGCGAGCTGGTGGTGAAGGCGACGCCGCTGGTGCTGTGCGCCGTCGGGCTGGCCATCGGGTTCCGCGCCAACGTGTGGAACATCGGCGCCGAGGGGCAATTGACGCTGGGCGCGCTGGCGGGTGGCGGGCTGGCGCTGGCGTTCTATGGCGAGGGGGGCTGGTGGCTCTTGCCCCTGATGGTGCTGGGCGGCATCGCCGGCGGCATGGCGTGGGCGGCGATCCCGGCCTTCCTCAAGGTGCGCTTCAACGCCAGCGAGATCCTGACCAGCCTGATGCTGACCTACGTGGCGCTGCTGCTGCTGACCTACATGGTCAACGGCCCGTACCGCGACCCCGACGGCTTCGCCTTTCCGGAATCGCGGATGTTCGAGCCGGAGGCGGTGCTGCCGGTGCTGGTCGAGGGCACGCGCGTGCACCTGGGCGCGCTGTTCGCCCTGCTGGCGGTGGCCGGCGGCTGGGTGCTGATGAGCCGCACCTTCATCGGCTTCCAGATCCGCGTCATCGGCCTGACGCCGGCCGCCGCAGGGTACGCCGGCTTCAACGAGAAGCGCATCGTCTGGCTGACGCTGCTGCTGTCGGGGGGGCTGGCCGGGTTGGCGGGGCTGGGCGAAGTGGCGGGGCCGATCGGGCAGATCACGCCGGGCATCTCGCCCGGCTACGGCTTCACGGCGATCATCGTCGCCTTTCTGGGGCGGCTGCACCCGGTGGGCATCCTGCTGGCGGGCCTCTTGATGGCGCTGTCCTTCATCGGCGGCGAGGCGGCGCAGATCGGCCTGGGCCTGCCCAAGGCGATCACCGGGGTGTTTCAGGGCATGCTGCTGTTCTTCCTGCTGGCGACCGACGTGCTGATCCGCTACCGCGTGCGCTTCGGGGCGAAGAGGGTGACGGCATGAACGGCGAAGGGTTGCTGATCCTCGGGCCGGTGCTGGCCGCCATGATCACGGCGGCGACGCCGCTCCTGTACGCAGCACTCGGCGAGCTGGTGGTGGAGAAGTCCGGCGTCCTGAACCTGGGCGTGGAAGGCATGATGCTGGCGGGGGCCGTGATCGGCTTCATCGTCATGGTGAACACCGGCAGCCACACGCTGGGCTTTGCCGGGGCGGCGCTGGCGGGGGCGGTGATGGCGGCGCTGTTCGGCGTGCTGACGCTGCTGCTGCTGGCCAATCAGGTGGCGACGGGGCTGGCGCTGACGCTGTTCGGCGTCGGGCTGGCGTCGCTGGTGGGGCAGGGCTACGTGGGGCGGCCGATCCCCGACGTGCCGGAACTGCGCGTCCCCGGCCTGTCGGACCTGCCGATCGTCGGGCCGGCGCTGTTCGGGCACGACCTGCCGGTCTATCTGGCGCTGGCGCTGGTGCCGGCGGTGTCCTGGTTCCTGTACCGCACGCGCGCCGGGCTGGTGCTGCGGGCGGTGGGCGAGAACCATTCGGCGGCGCACGCGCTGGGCTACAAGGTGCTGGGCATCCGCTTCCTGGCGGTGCTGTTCGGCGGCGCCATGAGCGGCATGGGCGGCGCTTACCTGTCGCTGGCCTACACGCCGATGTGGGCGGAGGGGATGACCGCCGGGCGCGGCTGGATCGCGCTGGCGCTGGTCGTTTTCGCCACCTGGAAGCCGGAGCGGGTGCTGCTGGGCGCCTGGCTGTTCGGCGGCGTCACCATCATGCAGTTGCACGCGCAGGGGATGGGGCTGGCGGTGTCGTCGCAACTCTTGTCGATGTTGCCATATCTGGCTACCGTCGTCGTCCTGGTGGCGATCTCGCGGGACGTGACCCGCATCCGCCTGAACGCGCCGGCCTGCCTGGGCAAGGTCTTCCATCCGGAAGCCTGAGGCCGGGACGGGCGGCCGCGCCGAACCATACGAATCAGGGAGCACTCACGTGAACAGACGGACGATGGGCAAGGCCCTGCTGGGGCTCGCGGGGGCGGCGGTGGCGCTGTCGGCCAGTGTTTATCTGGGGGGCGCGGGAGCCGCTGTGGCGCAGGACAAGCTGAAGGTCGGCTTCGTCTACGTCGGCCCGATCAGCGACCACGGCTACAGCTACCAGCACGACCAGGGCCGCCTGGCCGTGGAGAAGGAGTTGGGCTCCAAGGTCACCACCACCTACGTCGAGAACGTGCCGGAGGGTGCGGATGCCGAGCGCGTCATCGACCAGCTCGCCGCGTCCGGCCACAAGCTGATCTACACCACCTCCTTCGGCTTCATGAACCCGACGCTGAAGGTGGCGCAGCGCTATCCCGACGTGAAGTTCGAGCACGCCACCGGCTACAAGCGCGCGGCCAACGTCGCCACCTACTCGGCGCGCTTCTACGAGGGGCGCACGGTCGTCGGCCTGATCGCCGGCAAGATGACCAAATCGAACGTCATCGGCTACATCGCGTCGTATCCGATCCCCGAGGTGGTGAGCGGCATCAACGCCTTCACCCTGGCGCTGCGCGAGGTGAACCCGAAGGCCGAGGTGCGCGTGGTGTGGGTGAACTCCTGGTACGACCCGCCGAAGGAGGCCGAGGCCGCCAAGGCGCTGGCCGACCAGGGTGCGGACGTCATCGTCCAGCACACCGACAGCCCGGCCCCCGTGCAACTGGCGCAGGAGCGCGGGTTGTGGGCCGTCGGCCAATCGTCCGACATGACGCGCTTCGGGCCCAAGGCGCACCTGACCGCCATCGTCGACGACTGGTCGCCGTACTACCTGGAGCGCACCAAGGAGGTGCTGGACGGCACCTGGAAGTCCAAGGACACCTGGGGCGGCTTCAAGGCCGGCCTGCTGTACCTCGCCCCCTACAACCCGGCCATCCCGAAGGATGTGGTCGAACTGGCCGAGAAGGCGCGGACGGACATCATGGCTGGCACGCGCCATTCCTTCACCGGCCCGATCAAGGACCAGTCCGGCAAGGAGGTGATCGCCGCCGGCAAGACCGCCACCGATGAGCAGATCCTGAAGATGGACTGGTTCGTCGAGGGCGTCGTCGGCAAGCTGCCGAAGTAAGGCGCATTGGTCTGGAAGGAACGGAAGGGGGGGCCATGGGCCTCCCCTTCATGCTTTGGGCTACTCGACGGCGATGACGTTGGGCAGTGGCTTGATGGCGTCGAGGGTGCCGGCGAGTTCCTCTCGCGCCAGCTTTGCCTCATAGTAGCTCTGCAGGTTCATCCAATAGCGCTCCCCGGTGCCGAACGCGCGGCCGAGGCGGAGCGCCATGCCTGCCGTCACGCGGCGCTCGCCGTTCAGGATTTCCGTGACCGCGTTGGGCGGCACGCCGATGTGCGCGGCGAATTTTCGGGCGCTCATGCCCAGGGCTTCCAACTCGTCCCGCAGGATCTCACCAGGATGGATGGCCGGCAGGTTGTCGGTCGCGGTGTGGGGCACGGCTGGGCTCCTAATGGTAATCGGTGATTTCGACGTCCCAGGGTTCCCCGGGGATCAACAAATCGTCGGTGCTTTCGGGAGCGGATTCGGTGAAGGCTCAACGGAAGCAGATTCGCCATTGGTCGTTGATCCGGATGCTGTACTGTCCCTGGCGGTCACCTTCCAGCGCTTCGAACCGGTTCGATGGCGGGTTGCGCAGTTCGATCAAGCGCGTCACGCTCTGAAGCTTGGCAATCCCCTTCGCCGCCTGACGTGCGATGCTTTCAAATGCGCGCACGCGCTCCCCCGACACGAAGGAGGCGGTGCGTTTGTCCGCGTAGTTCCGTATCGCCAAACCCAGCCTCCGGAGGCTGTTATATGTTGCGTAACGCATAACATTCAAGCGCGCATTCCGGTGCGTGCCCCGCAACCATGAGCCAACTCGCCCGCAGCGGCCGTCTTACCCCGGCGGGGTGCGGCCGATGCTGCGCCAGCCCTCGGGCAGCAGGCGCAGGATGTCGGGGCCGGAGCCGGCCGGGTTGGGCTCCAGCGTCACCAGCTCGCGGTCCTCGAACCACGCCCAGCGCGGCACCTCGGCGGCGGTCGGCACCCAGCCGTCGGCCATGCGCTCCAGCACCGCGCGGTCGGCGCCGTCCACCTTGAACTTCGCCTTGGGCAGGCCGGCCTTGCCCGGCGCCGCGGCAGGCGGCGCATCGGCACCGGCGCGGGCGTGGATCCACTCGGTCTGATAGGCGCGCAGTCCCTGCTCCAGGTCGGTCAACACCGGCTGTACCGGGCAACGCAGGTACGTCTCCAGCAGCGCGCGCAACGCGTCCTTCGGATCGGCGGGGGAGGGCATCGTCGTCACTCGTCGAGGGTGATGGGGAATCCGGGTCAGTCGAATTCCTGGAGCACCTTCGGGCTCTTGTCGAGCAGGTTTTCGATCATCACCAGCACCTCCTCGATCTTGGTGCGGGTGGCGTCCAGCTCGTCGGCGGTCTTGTCGTCGATGCCCGCCTCGAAGAGCATCATGTCGAAGTACTCCAGCACCTCCTTGAACGCCTTCTGCTCCGACAACAGTACGTCGAAGGCGCCCAGCGAGGAAGTCAGCGCCAGCGGCGGGTTGCCGATGAAGGCGTGGCTGATGTCGGTGAAGATCGCCAGCGTGTTCAGCTTCTGGCGCACCAGCCATTGGGGGAAGTTGGGCGGCAGCAGCTCCCCGGCCTCGGCGATGCGCTCCTCGATCGAGAAGAACAGGCCCTGGATGTCCATGTTCATGTTCCGGATTTCGCGGAACTGCGGGAACGTCTTGGGTGGCCCGGCGTCGCGGCGACGCGCCAGCGCGGCGATGTCGTCCTGCAGCTTGCGGGCCATCTGTTTGACGACGTTCGCCACGCGCGGGTTCGCCACCGTCGCCTGCTTTGCCATGGGGCGTCCTCCCGTTACCGGATAGCACCGTTACATTGGTGCAATACTCTCCAACGTTCGGTTAAGGAATTGCAAAGCGTTTCTCCGCGCTCGCCAATCGGTCGCAGGAATCATGGGGCGAGCGCTGCCCGCACGCGCTCCAGCAGGCGTTCGCGGGTCCGGTCGTCGGGGGCGTTGCGCAGCGCCTCGCCCAGGTCCAGCAGCGTTTCGGCGTAGGTGTTGTGCCAGTCCGGCCCCAGTGCCGCCGGGGCGAGGCGCGGCTCCGCCTCCCGTACCGCGGCCCCTGTCGCGCCGGCGATGTCCACCGTCTCGTCCAAGTCCGGCAGGTGGATGCGCGCGGCGTCCCAGCCCCTGGCGACCAGCGCCTGGCGGATCGACTCGCGCGCCCCGCCCTCGCCGTGCACCAGGAACAGGCCGCGCTTCACGCCCTGGCGCTCGTCCAGCCAATCGAGCAGCCCACTGCGGTCGGCGTGGCCGGAGTAGACGTCCAGCGTGCGGATACGCGCGCGGACCTGGATCTCCTCGCCATGGATGCGCACCCGCTCCGCACCCTGCTGGAGGATGCGGCCCAGCGTGCCCGGCGCCTGATAGCCCACCAGCAGCACGGTGGCTTCCGGCCGCCACAGATGGCTCTTCAGGTGGTGGCGGATGCGGCCGGCGTCGCACATGCCGCTGGCGGCCATGATGATGCCGCCGCGCGCGAGGCTGTTCAGCCGCATGCTCTCCTGCACCGACTGGACGCGGTGGACGTTGGGCCGCTCGAACGGGTCGCGGCCGTGCAGTTCCGGTCCCAGTTCGTCCTTATGGCGGCGGAACACCTCGGTCACCGCGTCGGCCAGGGGGGAGTCGAGGAACACCTCGGCGGGCGGCAGCCGCCCGGTGTCGAACAGCCGGCCGAGGTCGTAGAGCAGTTCCTGCGTGCGCTCCACGGCGAAGACGGGGATCAGCAGCGTGCCGCCGGCCGACAGCGCCGCCGCCACCTCGTCGCGCAGCAGGGCCTGGCGCTGTTCGGTGGTCGCCTCCGCGCGCTCGCGGTCGCCGTAGGTGGTCTCCATCACCAGCCAGTCGGGGGTGACGGGGGCGTCGGCGTCCTGGTGGAAGACCTTGCCGCCCGGCCCGACGTCGCCGGAGAAGACGAGGCGCATCGGCCCGCCCTTCGCCTCCAGTTCGACCTCCAGCGAGGCGGAGCCCAGGATGTGCCCGGCCGGCCAGAACCGGGCGCGCACGCCGGCCACCACATCGAACCAGTCGCCGTAGTCGTGGCCGCGCAGGTGTTCCAGCGCCTGCCGGGCGTCGTCCTGCGTGTAGATCGGCTGCACCGGCGGCCGGCCGCGCTGGCGGTTGCGGCGGTTCAGGCGCTCGACCTCGGTCTCCTGGATGTAGCCGCTGTCGGGCAGCATGCAGCCCAGCAGGTCGGTGGTGGCGTCGGTGGCATGCACGCGCCCCTTGAAGCCCAGGCGCGTCAGCTTCGGCACCAGACCGGAATGGTCGATGTGCGCGTGGGTGAGCAGCACCGCCCGGATCGCCTTCGGGTCGAAGGGGAAGGGGCGGTAGTTCAGCTCCTTGATGGTCTTGGTGCCCTGGAACAGCCCGCAGTCGACCAGCACGTCGCCGCCCGGCGTGTGCAGCCTGAAACAGGACCCGGTCACCGTCCCGGCGGCTCCGTGGAAGGTCAGGGTGTGCGTCATCGGAGCCTCGGGAGGTGTGGGTGTCATCGCTTCAGCGCTTCCGCCAGAAGCGGGGCGAGCGGGATGGCGTTGGAGGCGTGCGGGACGCCGTCGCAGGATTCGAACGCTTCGATCCCGGCGGCGGCGAAGCGCGTGGCCACGTCGCCCGCGTGCAGGGCGTGCACGCCGATGACGCGCATGGGGCCACCGCCGCGCGCCACAACCGCCCGCGCGGAGGACAGGATCGTCTCGCCGGAACTCACCACGTCGTCCAGGATCACCACCGGGCGGCCGGCGAGGTCGGCCGTTTCGGGCAGGGTCACGGTCACGTCGCGGTCGCCGCGCCGTTCCTTGCCGGCCACCGTCCAGGACAGGCCGAGGCCGGCGGCCGTCGCCTCGATCAAGGGGGCGGACTCCTCGTCGGGGCCGACCAGAACCGTGTCGGGGGTGACACCCCAGGCGCCCAGCCGTTCGGCCAGGACCGGGGCGGCGGACAGCGCGTCGGCGGCGCGTCCGGGAAACACCTCGTCCAACTGGCCGGTGCGGTGCAGGTGCGGCTCGACGCAGACGATGCGGTCGAAGTGCTGGGCCAGCCACGCGCCGATCACCTTCTGGCTGACCGGCTCGCCGGGGCGGAACACCGCGTCCTGGCGCATGTAGGCCATGTACGGCGCCACGAGGCACAGCTCCTTGGCGCCCTCGCGCCGCAGGACGGAGGCGGCCAGCACGATCTCGATCAGCTTGTCGTTCGGGTTGTCGAGCGAGCGGTAGAGGATGGCGCGCTCCACCCGCTCCGGGCAGCGCACGAGGCTCTCGCCGTCGGGGAAGCGGTGCAACTCGGCGGTGAAACAGGGCAGGCCCAGGCGGTCGGCCAGCCGCTCCGCCGCGTCCGCCGATTCCGGGAAGGCGTAGACGCCGGTGTAGCGGGTCATGCGGCACCTCCCAGGCCGTTCACAAGGATGCCATTCACGTGGATGCCGGGGTCCTCCTCCGCCATCGTGCGGGCGAAGGCGAAGTCGGGGCGGGTGTTGGCGTGGATGCGGTACAGCGGTTCGCCTTTGCGCACGCGCGCCCCCACCTTGTGCAGCAGGTCGATGCCCGCCCCCTTGTCCACCGGCGCGCCGGCCAGCCGGGCGATGCGCGCGATGCGGTAGCAGTCGATGGCCTCCACCATGCCGTCCTTGGGCGCCACCACCTCGTGCACCAGGGTGCCGAGCGTCGCCCGGGCCGGCGGCGGCCCCTGGTGTTCCATGATGTGTTCCATGGTTCGCAGCGCCTCGCCCCCCTCCAACAGCTCGCGTGCGCGGCGATAGCCGCTGCCGCCGCGCACCGCCGGGTCGAACTCCAGGATGCGGCCGGCGAGATGCAGGGCGTTCTCGCGCAGGTCGGCCGGGGCGGCGGGGTCGCCGCGCAGCACGGCCATGACGTCGCGCGCCTCCAGCACCGGGCCGATGCCGAATCCCACCGGCTGGGAGCCGTCGGTGATCGCCACGTCCAGCGTCAGGCCGAGCTGGTCGCCCACGTATTCGAACAGCTTGCGCAGGCGCACCGCCTCGCCCTGCGTGCGCACCTTGGCGGTGGGGCCGACAGGGATGTCGACCAGCAGGTTGGTGGAACCGGCCGCCGCCTTCTTCGACAGGATGGAGGCGACGAGCTGTTCGCGCGTGTCCACCGCCAGCGGCCGCTCGACGGAGATCAGCACGTCGTCGGCCGGCGACAGATTGACGTGGCCGCCCCAGACGAGACAGCCCTTCACGGTGCGCACCAGCTCCTGCATGTGCTCGACGCCGACGTCGACGTTGGCCAGCACCTCCATGGTGTCGGCCGTGCCGGCGGGCGAGGTGATGGCGCGCGACGAGGTCTTGGGGATCGGCAGGCCGTGCGCGGCGACGATGGGCACGACGATCATGGAGGTGCGGTTGCCCGGCACGCCGCCGATGCAGTGCTTGTCAGCGATGGGGCCGACGTCCCACGTCAGCCGGCTGCCCACGTCGATCATGGCGCGGGTCAGGCCCAGCACCTCGTCCGTGGTCATGAAGGCGGCGCAAGCGATGAGGAAGGCGGCGATCTCGATCTTCGAATAGCGCTGCGCCGCCACGTCGCGGATCACCGCCGCCAGATCGCCGTGCGACAGCGTGGCGCCGCTGGCCTTGGCGCGGACGAGGTCGAAGCTGCGCGGCGGGGTGGGGTGCTCCACCTGCACCCTGGCGCCCTCGGGCAGGCCCAGGTGGCGGAAGGCGGCGGTGGACAGGCCGATCTCGTCGGGACCGAGGATGGCCGGGTCCTCGACGAGGTTGAGGACGGCGAGCATCGCCTTGCCGCCGCCCGTGACCTCCACCCGGCCGAGCCCGAGGAAGTCCTCCACACGGTAGACGGTGCAGCGGCGGTTGAGGAACGCGACGTTCTCGCGGAAGGTGTCGATCGCCAGGCGGCGCAGGGTCAGCATGGGTTGAGCTTGGCGCAGGCGGCGGGAAAGGGCAAGGCGTGTTCCCGTCCTATCCCGTGACGAACCAGTCGGCGGTGACGGCGCTGGCCTTGACGCCCGTCAGCGTCACCTGGGCGCCGTTGGACAATGAGACCACGGCGCCGCCGCTGCCGTCACTGGCGGTCCAAGTCATGCCGGAGGAGCGGACGATGCGGTCGCCTTCGCTGTAGCTGAAGTCGGTGACGGTGTCGGCGCCGCTGCCCACGCCGAAGCGGTCGGCGCCGCCGCCGCCGGTCATGGTGTCGGACCCCAGGTTGCCCCACAGCACGTCGGCGTCGTCCCCGCCGTAGAGCGCGTCGTTGCCCTGGCCGCCGAACAGCGAATCCGCCTCGGCGCCACCATACAGCACGTCGGCGGCGAGGTTGCCGTAGAGGGCGTCGGCACCGGCCTCGCCATACAGCAGGTCGTTGCCCTGGCCGCCGAACAGGACGTCGCCGGCCTCGCCGCCGTACAGCGTGTCGAGGCCCAGGTTGCCGTACAGCGCGTCCGCGTCGGCGCCGCCGTACAGCACGTCGGCGTTGTCGCCGCCCCACAGCGTGTCGGCGCCGGCCTCGCCGTACAGCACGTCGCGCCCGGCCAGACCGGACACCACGTCGGCCCCGCCGCCGGCCGACACGGTGTCGTTGCCGGTGCCGGCGGTGAGCGTTTGCGCCGCGTCGGTGCCGGGCACGCTTTGACCCGCCGTGGCCGAGGATCCTGCGTCGCGCACCACGCGGACGTAATTGTCGACGCGGATGACGTCGCCCTGCGGGCCGTGGCCGGTGGGGTAGTCCGACGCGTCGCCGGTCTTCGGGTCGCTGCGCTGGGAGCCGGCGCCGTGCACGTCGGTGAGCTGGGTGCCGCTGCCGAAGTTCATGAAGCCCCAGGCCTTGCCGACCGTCTGGTAGACGGCGTAGTCGCCGGTGCCGCCCTCCACGTGCGTCGTGCCGCTCCAGTAGTAGGGATAATCGGGAGAGGCGGCGCTGCCGATGTTGGTGATGGAGAACACCGGGTCGATCGCGGGGCCGAGCTGGGCGGGGTCGCTGGCGGCGGGGGAGCGGGAGTAGTCGACGATGCTCTCCAGCTCCTTGGCGTTGGGCAGGCGCCAGTCGGAATAGCCGCCGGTGGTGGCGCCCTCGGCGTAGGACAGGGCCTGCTTCCACTCCATACCGGTGCCGCTGTCGGCCTTGGCCCACATCAGCCCGGTGGCAAGGTCGGTCACGGTGCCGTCGCCGTTGTCGCGGAAGTCGTTGACGCCGTAGCTGGTGTTGCCGCGCACGTAAAGGGCGTAGAGCGTATGCTCCTTGCCGTTCACGGTGACCGGGTAACCCTTGATGCGCCCGTCGGCGAAGTTCACGCCGAACGCCGTCGGGTCGCCCTGCATGGTGGTGCCCAGGTACGGGGTGGCGGACCAGTACTGGCAGTCGATGAAGCGGGAGCCGGTGCTGGTGCTCTCGTACTGGAAGCCGAAGACGCTGTTGTCGATGTAGGGGGTGGAGGTGGCGGCGCTGGTGCCGGTGCTGCCGCTGAATTTGATCAGCGAGTACAGCTCCTTGATGGAGGGCAGTCGCCAGTCGTCGTGGCCGCCCAGCACCAGGGACTCGCCGTTCGACACGGCGGCGCTCCACGTCAGCTTGGACGTCGTCGGCGCCTGCGCCCAGGTCAGGCCGGTGTTGAGGTCGCTGACCGTGCCGTCGCTGTTGTTGCGGTAGGAGGGCTGGTTGCCGCTGTAGGTGGCGTCCTGGCCATGGAAGTCGGCACCCGTGGAGGGACGGGTAATGGTGTTGGTGTTGCCGTAGAAGCTGGTCTGGCCGGTGTCGACCACGGTGTAGGTGAAGGCCACGGTGCGTCCTCCCGCGCTGGCGTTGCGTGTGGGATAATTTCCCACGAATGAGCGTGGCGACGCATTCCTAATGGGGGGTTAATTTGGGGCGTAGCCCCTCGCCCCCCTCCGGCGGGGGAGGGGCTTTTTGCTCACCAGCCCACGCGCTTCCAGCTTTGCAGGATCTTCTGGTAGTTGCCGCGCTCGAAGGCGCTGGGGTCGGGGCAACGCAGGAGGTTCATGCTGCCCTGCGCCTGCGCCAGGCTGTCGTACTCGTGCTCCTCCAGCCAGCGTTCCAGGTCCTTGACCAGCACGCCCAGGCGCTCCGGCCCGTGCTGGAGCAGGGCGGAGACCACCTGCACGGCGTGCGCGCCGGCCATCACCGCCTTCAGCGCGTCGGTGGCGCTGTGCACGCCGCCGCTGGCCGCCAGCGACGGGCGGATGCGGCCGGACAGGTTGGCCAGCCAGCGCAGCCGCAACCGCAGCTCCGAGGGCGTGGAGAGTTCCAGGCGCGGCGCGGCTTCCAGCGCCTCCACGTCGATGTCCGGCTGGTAGAAGCGGTTGAACAGCACCAGCCCGTCCACCCCCTCGCGGTCCAGCCAGTGCGCGAGGTTGGCGAGCGAGGAGTAGAACGGCGACAGCTTCACCGCAACCGGGATGCCCACCACGCGGCGCACCATCCGCACCACCTCGACCGCGCGCTCCTCCACCTCGGCGCCGTCCAGCTCGGGGTCGGTGGCGAGGCTGTAGACGTTGAGTTCCAGCGCGTCGGCCCCGGCCTGCTCGATGAGGCGGGCATGGCGCGTCCAGCCCGACGCGGTGACGCCGTTCAGCGAGGCGATCACCGGCACCGCCACGGCCGCCTTGATGCGGTGGACCTGCTCCAGGTACGCCTCCGGCCCCAGCGCGTAGCCGTCGAGCGCGGGGAAGAAGCCGCGCGCCTCGGGGGAGATGAAGGCGGCGGCCTCGCGCGTTTCCAGCATGCCCATCTGCTCGTGGGTGATCTGCTCCTCGAACAGGGAGTGCATGACGATGGCGGACGCGCCGGCGTCCTCCAGCCGGCGCACCACGTCGAGGTCATCCACGAGCGGCGAGGCGCCGGGCATCAGCGGGTGCTTGAGGCGCAGGCCGAGGTAGTCGGTGGAAAGATCCATGGCGTGGCGCTCCCCTCAATCGTCCTCGCCCAGCGGCGGCTCGGCGAAATGGGCCATGTGCTGGTACATGTCGTAGCGCAGGCGGATGTTAGCCTCGGCCGCCTTCAGCAACTGGCGGAAGCGTTCGGGGTCGTCGCGCTCCACCACCTTGAAGCGCGCCTCGCCCTGCATGAAGTCGTGCAGCGGCACCTTCGGCTCGGAACTGTCCAGCTCCAGCGGCGCCTCGCCGAGGTCGAGCCGCCGCGGGTCGTGGCGGTACAGCGGCCAGTGCCCGCTGTCCACCGCCAGCTTCTGCTGGATCAGTCCGTGCGCCATGTCGTAGCCGTGCGCGATGCAGTGGCTGTAGGCGATGATCAGCGACGGGCCCTTGTGGCTCTCGGCCTCCAGGAAGGCGTGCAGCGTCTGCGAATCCCGCGCGCCGAAGGCGACCTGGGCCACGTAGACGTGCTCGTACGCCATGGCGATCATGCCGAGGTCCTTCTTGGCGACCGCGCGGCCGGCCATGGCGAACTTGGCCGAGGCGCCGATGGGCGTCGCCTTCGACTGCTGCCCGCCGGTGTTGGAATAGACCTCCGTGTCCATGACCAGGATGTTGACGTCGCGGTCGGACGCCAGCACGTGGTCCAGCCCGCCGTAGCCGATGTCGTAGGCCCAGCCGTCGCCGCCGACGATCCACACGCACTTGCGCACCAGATGGTCGGCCAGTTCCTCCAGCCGGCGGGCCAGCGGGTCGGCGATGGCGGGCAGGCGCCGCTTCAACTCGGCCACGCGGGCGCGCTGGGCGGCTATCGCCGCCTCGCCCACCTGGGGGGCTTCAAGGAGTTCGGTGACGAGGGCCGGTTCGAGGTGCGATGCGAGGGCGGCCAGCAGGTCGCGCGCCTGTTCGGCCATCTGGTCCAGCGCCACGCGCATACCGAAGCCGAACTCGGCGTTGTCCTCGAACAGCGAGTTGGCCCAGGCCGGGCCGCGCCCGTCGGCGTTCTTCGTGTAGGGCGTGGTCGGCAGGTTGCCGCCGTAGATGGACGAGCAGCCGGTGGCGTTGGCGATCACAGCGCGGTCGCCGAACAGGCGGGTGAGCAGCGTCAGGTACGGCGTCTCGCCGCAGCCGGCGCAGGCGCCGGAGAACTCCATCAGCGGTTCGAAGATCTGCGTGTGCTTGACCGACAGCGGCACCTTCTCCCGCGCTGCCTCGGGCAGCGTCAGGAAGTGGGCGAAAGCTACCGCCTCCCGCGCGCGCAGCTCGTCCACCGGGCGCATCTCCAGCGCCTTGCGGCGCGGGTTGGCCTTGTCCTTGGCCGGGCAGACCTCGACGCACAGCGTGCAGCCTGTGCAGTCGTCTGGCGCCAACTGCAGACGGTAGCGCTCGCCGGGGAATTCCTGGCCCTTGTAGGCCAGGGTGGTGAAGCCCTCGGGCGCGCCGGCCAGCGCGGATTCCGGCACCACCTTCACCCGCATGGCGGCGTGCGGGCAGACCAGCGCGCACTTGTTGCACTGGATGCACAGCTCCGCGTGCCACGCCGGCACCTCCGTGGCGATGGCGCGCTTCTCGTACTTCGACGTGCCGGTCGGCCACGTGCCGTCGACCGGGAAGGCGCTGACCGGCAGGCGGTCGCCGTGGCCGGCGATCATGGCGGCGGTGACGCGCCGCACGAAGTCCGGTGCATCGGCCGGCACCACCGGCGGGCGGGCGTGGCCGGCGGTGGGGGCGGCCGGCAGCGCGATCCGCCTGAGGTGCGCCAAAGCCTGATCGACGGCGGCGAAGTTGCGGCGCACCGCCTCTTCGCTGCGGCGGCCGTAGGTCTTCTCGATGGCGCCCTTGATGTCGGCGATGGCCTCGTCCAGCGGCATGACCTTGGCGAGCGCGAAGAAGCAGGTCTGCATGATGGTGTTGATGCGCCGGCCGAGCCCCGCCTCGCGCGCCACCGCCGTGGCGTCGACGGTGTGAAGGTCGACGTGTCTGTCGATGCAGGCCTGCTGCACCTCGCGCGGCAGGCGGTCCCACACCTCTTCCGGCGTGCCGGGGGCGTTGAGGAGGACAGTGGCGCCGGGGGCGGCCAGCTCCAGCACCTCCATGCGCTCCAGCAGCGGGTGGTGGTGGCAGGCGACGAAGCGTGCCTGCTTCACCAGCCAGGGCGCGCGGATCGGCCGGGGCGAGAAGCGCAGGTGCGACACGGTGGTCGCCCCCGACTTGCGGCTGTCGTAGACGAAATAGCCCTGGCCGTGCTGCCCGGTGTGCCCGGCGATGATCTTCAGCGAGTTCTTGTTGGCGCCCACCGTGCCGTCCGCGCCCAGGCCGAAGAACACGGCGCGGGTGACGTCGTCCGGCTCGATGTCGAAACCGTCGTCCCAGGGCAGGGACAGGCCGGTCACGTCGTCGACGATGCCGACGGTGAAGCGGCGCTTGGGGTGGTTTTTGGCGAGTTCGTCGAACACCGCCTTGACCATGGCCGGCGTGAACTCCTTGGACGACAGGCCGTAGCGCCCGCCGATCACAATGGGCTCGGCGGCGCAGGACCCGGCAGCGCGCGCCTCGGCCAGCGCGCCGACGACGTCCAGGTACAGCGGCTCGCCCACCGCGCCCGGCTCCTTGGTGCGGTCCAGCACGGCGATGCGGCGCACCGTGTCGGGCAGGGCCGTGACGAAGTCGGCGATGGAGAAGGGGCGGTAGAGGCGCACGGTCAAGGCACCCACCCGCTCGCCGCGCTCGGCCAGGAAGCGGGCGGTCTCGGCGCAGGTCTCGGCACCCGATCCCATGGCGATCACCACGCGCTCGGCCTGGGGATGGCCGGCGTAGTCGAACAGGTGGTAGGCGCGGCCGGTGCGTGCGGCGAAGCGGTCCATCGCCTCCTGCACCGCCGCCGGGCACGCCTCGTAGAAGCGGTTGCAGCCCTCGCGCGCCTGGAAGAACACGTCGGGGTTCTGCGCCGTGCCGCGCAGCACCGGGTGGTCGGGGCTCAGCCCGTGCGCGCGATGGGCGTGCACGGCGTCCTCGTCGAGCAGCGCGCGCAGGTCGTCGTCCGACAGCGTCTCCACCCGGTTCGCCTCGTGCGAGGTGCGGAAGCCGTCGAAGAAGTGCAGGAACGGGACCCGTGCCTTGAGGGTGGCCGCGTGCGCGACCAGCGCCAGGTCGTGCGCCTCCTGCACGCCGGCCGACGCCAGCATGGCGAAGCCCGTCTGCCGGCAGGCCATCACGTCGGAATGGTCGCCGAAGATCGACAGCGCGTGCGTCGCCAGGGTGCGCGCCGCGACGTGCATGCAGAACGGCGTCAGCTCGCCGGCGATCTTGTACATGTTGGGGATCATCAGCAGCAGGCCCTGCGACGCCGTGAAGGTCGTCGCCAGCGCGCCGGCCTGCAGCGCCCCATGCACGGCGCCGGCGGCACCGCCCTCCGATTGCATCTCGATGACCTGCGGCACGGCGCCCCAGACGTTGGCGCGGCGCTGCGCCGACCACTCGTCCGCCAGTTCGCCCATGGGCGAACTGGGCGTGATGGGGTATATCGCAATGACCTCGCTGGCGCGGTAGGCGACGGAGGCCGCGGCCTCGTTGCCGTCGATGATGGCGGCGTTTGCGTTCGTCATGGCGCTTCCCTTTCTGGCGCGCGTGCTGTTCGGGAAGCGTCCACCGAAACGGTACAGGGCGTCCATGATGCTTTCCGTCGCACATGGATTGGCCGTCGCACATCGATTGGCCACCGATGCGCGTTCGGCCGAGCGCCGCCGGCCGCCTGAAGACGGGCGGCCGGAACCGGGTGGAGCGGGGGGAGCAGCCGGTGCGACGGGCCTGGGTTCCCTCACGCCCCCCGCCGCCGTTCGCCGGTCGCGGCGAGGTACTGGGCGGCGGCGCGCAGCAGGAACTCGGCCACCGCCATGTCGCCGACGTCGCGGTCGGGGCCGCCCAGGCGCTGCTCGCTCTCGGCGTGCACAAGGGCGGCGGCGATGACGTCGGCGGTCAGCCAGGCGCGGCGGTCGTCCTCCGGCACCGGCTCGATGCGGGCCAGCAGTTCGCCGCAGGCGGCGTCGATGTCGACCAGGGCGGGGCGGTCGGCGGCGACGTAGGACACCTCGCTCTCCGGCGTGGCGGCCCCATGGTAGGCGCGCGCCAGCAGCGCCGTTTCCACCGCCTGGCGGAAGATGGTGCTGCGCGGCCGCGTCTTGCGGCGCAGGCGCATGGCCATCATGGTGAATAACTGGGCGACCGCCTCCGCCTGATCGGGGGGAACCTCGTCGATGATGTCGACGATCTCGGCGCTGACGGCGTTGCGTGGCGGCTTCTGGCCGGGCCGCACGACCGAGGTGGCGAACACCGCGATCAGCGTGCGCAGGGCGTCGGCCTGCTCGTCGGGCGTGATGCGGCCGATGTCGCCGGAGTCGAACATGTGCGCCCTCCACAATCGTGCATAGGACACATCTGGGGGCTGCGGGAGGGGCCGGAAACCACCCCTGTACCACCGCGCATGACGGCGCCCCGCCGCGCCCCGCCGCGCCGCGGGGGCGTACTCCCTCTGTATAGGGCAGGGTTTCCCGCCCGGCGGCAAAGGCCACGCCGGATGGGCGATTGCGGCGGGGCCGGCCGAGGCTCACCTGACGGCGGCACGCAACGACGCGGGAGAGGGGTGCCGCCATGACGCCGACCACCATGACGCCGATGGAGCGCGCGCAGGCCCTGCGCCGGGCGCTGCAGGACAGCTTCCGCATCGACCTGTATTCGATCGTCGCCGAGCGGGACTTCGAACGCCTGCTGGCCGAGGCTATCGCGGCGGCCGAGCAGGACGCCTATCACCGCGGCCGGGAGTTGGGGCGGTCGGGAAATGGGGCGGCGGGGCGGGAACCACAGGCCCGCTCCGCGCGTTGAACCGTCTGCACACAGGGGATATTGGCCTCTTGTCTCGGCTCCGCCGCCTACGCCCAGGGACGGAGCCGAATTTTTTCGGCGCCCCGTCAGGTGCCGGGTTCGCCCAGCGGAGCGCCGCGGCCCGAACCGGACAGCGTGCCGGGCTCCATGCCTCGGCGGTACATGGGCGTCGGCTCGATGGACACGCCGCCGCCACTGCTTTCCACGCCGCTGCGGCTGGAATCGTCGGCCGCCGACACGCCCGAAGAGGCGTTCCCGGAAGGCCCCGAATAGCCGGCGCTGCCGCTGTAGCGGTCGGTCTGCGAGCAGCCGCCCGCCAGCAACGCGGCGAGCGCCGCCGCGGCCAGGAGTGTTGGTTGCATGGTCGTCCTTTCCCCTCTTGCTGCGGCCGGCGCCTCCGGCGCGCCATCCTTCAACAGGGGCGGGCGCGGGATGATCCCTAACGCTGCTGGGCGGTGGTGCGGGCCTGCCGCTCGCGCACGTCGGCCGGCCACGTGCTCTTGATGTAGGCGAGCACGGCGGCGATCTCGCGTTCGCTCAAGACGTCCTTGAAGGCGGGCATGTCGCTGCGGTAGCCGGGCGGGGCGAAGGGGGCGAGGCCGTCGCGCACCATGGCCAGCAACTGCGCGTCCCCATGGTGCCACGTGTGGCCGGATGCGTCGTGCGGCGGAGCGGGCAGCAACCCGTCCGGCTTGCGCTCGCGCCAGTTCGGCTGCCCTTCCAGCGTGGCGCCGTGGCAACTGGCGCAGTGCGCGGCGTAGACCTCGCGCCCCAGGGACACCAGCGCGGCGTCGCCCGGATCGGGGGCCGGCGGGCCGAACGGCCGCACCACCGCCACGACGGCGGTCGCCGCCGCCAGCGCCACGCCCGCGGCGATCAGAGCGCGCTTGTACCGCATCGCCATGTCCTGTCTCCGTTCGAGGACGATCCTAGCGCAACGGCGCGGCCGTGCGCAGGCTTCCGCTGCGCCCGCCGCGTCGCTACAGTCCGCCACCGGACGAACACGGGAGATCCGGCGGATGGGAAACGTCATCGCCTCGCGGGCCTACGTCGACGGACGGCACGTCGCCGACGTGCCGGTCGAGGAGGCGGGCGCCTGGGCCGGGCGCGACGGGCATTTCGTGTGGATCGGCCTGCACGAGCCGGACGAGGCGCTGCTGCGCCAAGTCCAGCGGCAGTTCGGCCTGCACGAACTGGCCGTCGAGGACGCGCTGCACGCCCACCAGCGCCCGAAGATCGAGGTGTACGGCGACAGCGTCTTCCTCGTCCTGCGCACCGCGCGGCTGGACGGCGACCGCATCGCCTTCGGCGAGACGCACGTGTTCGCCGGCAAGGACTATGTGGTGTCGGTGCGGCACGGCGCGTCCTCGACCTATTCGCCGGTCCGGGCGCGCGCCGAAAGCTCGCCCAAGATGCTGCGCCACGGCGTGGACTTCGTGCTCTACGCCATCATGGACTTCGTCGTGGACTGCTATTTCCCGGTGCTGGATTCGCTGGAGACCTGCACCGAGGATCTGGCGCAGGAGCTGCTGATGCGCCCGCCCGAGCAGCGCGACGTGCAGCGCATCCACGACCTGCGCCACGACCTGGAGGAGCTGCGCCGCACCGCCTCGCCGCTCCTGGACGTGTGCTCGCGGCTGGAGCGCTTCGACCTGCCGATGATCGACCCGGAGATCCTGCCGTACTTCCGCGACGTGCAGGACCACGTGATCCGCGTGAACGAGGCGATAAACGCGCTGCGCGAGGAGCTGTCCTTCGCCTTCGAGGCCAGCATGATGCTGGCCTCGGCGCGGCAGAACGACGTGACGCGCAAGCTGGCCGCCTGGGCCGCCATCCTGGCCGTGCCGACGGCCGTCGCCGGCATCTACGGCATGAACTTCGAACACATGCCGGAGTTGAAGTGGGCCTTCGGCTACCCCCTGGTTCTGGCGTTGATCGTCGCGGTGTGCGTGACGCTCTACGTGCGCTTCCGGCGCACGGGGTGGCTGTAGGTCAGGCGTCTGTGCCCGCGTCGGCGTCCGCATGGCCGGCCATGGCCCGGGCCGACGCCACGAGGCAGACGTCCAGGCTTTCGTCGAGGAAACGCAGCATCAGGTCGCGGTAGGGGCCGCGGTCGCCCACCGTGCGGGCGCGCTCCACCAGGTCGAAATAGAGATCGCGGTCGTCGGTGCGGACAACGATGGGCGGGTAGCCGGCGCGGTTCAGGATCAGGTTGGTGGTGAGCAGCGCCACCGCCGCGTTGCCCTCGTAGAAGGGGCGGACGGACATGAAGCGGTGGTGCGTCTCCAGCGCCGTTTCCACGCCCGGCTCGGTGCGGCGCAGCCAGCCGCTGAGCGCCGACATGGACACGCGCACCTTGGCCGGATCGGGCGAGCCGGCCGCCACCCCTTCCTTGAGCGGCCCCTCGCGGTACTTGCCGGCCGTGTGGTCGATGCCCTGGTAGAGCACGTTGTGGAAGGCGGCCATGGTGCGTTCGGTGACCACGCCGTTCGGCTGGAACGACAACCGCGCCATCAGGTGCAGCGCGTTCACGTGGTTGGCGACCAGCCGCTGGGCGACGGGCGGGCGGTTGCGCAGCACCGGCCCCTTGTCGAGCACCCGGACGATCTCGTCGCGTGTCAACTCGCCGTTCTCGACGGCGTTGCAGGCGACGGTCAGCTCCAGCTCGAACCAGTCGGCGAGGCCGTGCACCACTTCCGGCGGCAGGGGCCGCGCCGCGTCCAGCGCGCGCTTCTTGGCAGAGATCTCGTCGAGCAGCGCCATATCCGGGTCCCACCTCAGGTTTTCGCAATTTTATCGAATTCCGCCCCCCGACCGGAAGCGTTCTGGTAACGATGCGCGGCTACCCTGCGGGAATTTGCCGCTCAGCGCCGCCTTGCCCGCGCGGGAGGGAAGGTTTTTACTGTTCGCCCGGCAAACACTGCATCCGAAGAAGCGCCCGTGGGGAGCACCATGACCATGGAACTCGTCGCCTGGGATGACAAGATGAGCGTGGGCGTCGACGTCCTGGACGAGGACCACAGGCGCCTGTTGGACATGTTCAACGGCCTGCTGGAATACGGCGTGGCGAAGCGCAACCGTGAGGCGCTGAGCGCGCTGCTGGCCGACCTGCGCGACTACACCGACGTGCACTTCGCCCGCGAGGAAGAGTATCTGGAGCGCAACGCCTACCCCGAGCTGGAGGCGCACAGGGCGGCCCACCGGTTCTTCGTGGACGAGGTGGAGAAGCTGTGCCGCGACTTCGACGACGGCAACGAGACGATGCTGCGCATCGACCTGATCCTGCTGCTGAAGGACTGGCTCATCGAACACATCCAGTTCACCGACATGCAGTACAAGCCGTATGTGGCGGCGGGGTAGGCAAGCAAGTCGTAGGTTGGGTTGAGCGCCAGCGAAAACCCAACGCCTTCGCGATGCCGGCCGCGTTGGGTTTTCGGCTTTGCCTCAACCCAACCTACACTCCGATCCCCTTTGTTCTTCACTCCGCCGGATGCGCGGCGCTGTGCGGGACGTGATCGTGCGCGTCGGACTCGGCGGGGAAAGGGGCCTTCTTCGCGATGTAGCTGTAAACGGTCGGCACCACGAACAGCGTCAAGAGCGTGCCCAGCATCATGCCGCCGACGATCACCGCGCCGATTGCCTGCCGGCTCTCCGCACCCGCACCGTGCGCCATGGCGAGCGGCACGGCGCCCAGCACCATGGCGCCCGTCGTCATCAGGATCGGGCGCAGGCGCAAGACCGCCGCGTCCTCCACCGCCTTGCGGATGTCGACGCCCTTGCGCTGGAGCTGGTTGGCGAACTCCACGATCAGGATGCCGTGCTTGGTGATCAGGCCCACCAGCGTGACGAGGCCGATCTGGCTGTACACGTTCATGGTGGCGCCGGTGTAGAGCAGGGCGGCGAGCGCTCCCGTCATCGACAACGGCACCGTCAGCATGATGACGAACGGGTCGATGAAGCTCTCGAACTGTGCCGCCAGCACCAGATAGATGAAGGCCAGCGCCAGCACGAAGACGAAGTACAGCCCGGTCGCCGATTCGCGGAACTCGCGGCTCTGGCCGGCGTAGTCGGTCTGCGCGGCGGCGGGCAGCACGCGGTTGGCGGCGTCCTGCAGGTAAGCCAGCGCCTCGCCCAGCGCGTAGCCCGGCGCCAGCGTGGCGGTGATGGTGGCCGAGCGCAGCTTGTTGAAGTGGTTCAGCTCCTTGGGCGCCACCCGCTCCTCGATCTTCACGAGATTGGCGAGCGACACCATCGGCCCCATGGTCTGCCCGGCGGCCAGCGCCGCGGCGCTGGGGGCGCCGCGCACGTAGATGGAGGCGATGTCGTCCGGGTTGCGGCGGTCGACGCCGGCGACCTGCACCATCACGTCGTACTGCTTGCCTTCCTTCTTGAAGCGGGTGACCTGCCGGCCGCCCAGGAAGGTTTCCAGCGTGCGGCCCACCGCGTCCACGTCGATGCCCAGGTCGGCCGCCTTGTCGCGGTCGATGGAGATGCGCAGCTCCGGCTTGTTCAGCTTCAGGTCGGTGTCGAGGTTGGTGATGCCGGGGTTCTTGCGCGCCTCGGCCATCATGGCGTCGACCAGCTTCTGCAGCTCGGAATGCGGCAGCGAGGTCTGGATGACGAAGTTGACCGGCTTGTCGATGGGGCTCTGGCCCAGCGACGGCGGGTTGGTGACGAAGGCGAGGATGCCGGGGATGCCGAACATCTTCGGGAAGAGCTGGCCGACGATGGTCTGCTGCTTCACGTCGCGCTCGTCCCAGTCGGTGAGGCGCACGAAGCCTATGCCCTGGTTCACCACGGGGAAGCCGACCACCACGAAGAACTTCTCGACCACCGGGACCTGCCGGAAAATCCCCTCCATCATGGTCGCGTAGCGCTGCGTGTAGTCGAGCGTCGAGCCCTCGGGCGCGATGGCGATGCCGACAATGGTGCCGCGGTCCTCGATGGGGGCCAGTTCGGAGCGCAGGCTGGTGAACAGCGTCCAGCTCGCCCCGGCGACCAGCACGCCGATCAGCAGAACCAGCGGCCGCGCCTTCAGCGACAGGCGCAGCAGCCAGCGGTAGCCGTTGGTCATCCCCTCCAGGAAGCGCTCGATGACGTTGTAGAACCAGTTGTGCTTGGTCTCGTGCCGCAGCAACTTGGAGCACATCATCGGCGACAGCGTCAGCGCCACGAAGCCGGACACGATCACAGCACCCGCCAGCGTCAGCGCGAATTCGGTGAACAGGCGCCCGGTGCGGCCGGTCATGAAGCCGATGGGCGCGTACACCGCGGCCAGCGTGATGGTCATGGCGACCACCGCGAAGCCGATCTCCTTCGAGCCCTTCAGCGCCGCCTGGAAGGGGGGCATCCCTTCCTCGACGTGGCGGAAGATGTTCTCCAGCATGACGATGGCGTCGTCCACGACGAGGCCGATGGCCAGCACCATGGAGAGCAGCGTCAGCGTGTTGATGGAGAAGCCGAACAGGTACATCAGCGCGAAGCCGCCGACCAGCGACACCGGGATGGTCACCAGCGGCACCAGCGTGGCGCGGAACGAGCGCAGGAAGAAGAAGATGACCAGCACCACCAGGACGATGGCCTCGAAGATGGTGCTGAACACCGCGTCGATGGACTTGGCGATGAAGACCGAGCTGTCGTAGCCGACGTCCACCGCCATGCCGTCGGGCAGGGCGGCGCGGATGGCCGGGAAGGCGCCCTGCACGGCCTTCGACACGTCCAGCGGGTTGGCGGTGGACTGCTTGACCACGCCGATGGCGACGGCGGGGCGGCCGTTGAAGCGGGCGGAGACGCGTTCGTCCAGGGGGCCCAGCTCGGCGCGGCCGACGTCCTTCAGGCGCACCAGATAGCCGTCGACGTCACGCAGGATCAGGTTCTCGAACTGCGCGGGCGTGCGCAGGTCGGTCTCCGACACCACGGTGAACTCGCGCGCCTTGCTCTCCACGCGGCCGGCGGGGATCTCGACGTTCTGCTTGCGCAGCGCCCCTTCCACGTCCTGCGGCGTGATCCTGTAGGCGGCCATGCGCTGCGGGTCGAGCCAGATGCGCATGGAGAAGCGCCGCTCGCCGAAGATGCGCACCTGCGCCACGCCGGGCAGGTTCTGCAGCCGGTCCTTGACGTAGCGGTCGGCGAAGTCGGTGACATCCAGCGGCGAATGCCGCTCGTCGGAGGAGAAGGCGAGGTAGATGATCGGCTGGGCGTCGGCCTCGACCTTGGCGATGACCGGCTCGTCGATCTCGCCCGGCAGCATGGCGCGCACGCGGCCCACCCGGTCGCGCACGTCGCTGGCCGCCACGTCGACGTTGCGGTCCAGGCGGAAGCGCACGGTGATCTGGCTCTTCTCCTGGCGGCTGATGGAGGACATCACGTCGATGCCCTCGATGCCGGCCAGCGAATCCTCCAGCGGCTGCGTCACCTGGCTTTCGATGATCTCGGCCGAGGCCCCCTTGTAGGTGGTCTCGACGGTGACCACCGGCTCGTCGATCTTGGGGTACTCGCGCACCGACAGGCGCTGGTAGGAGACCACGCCGATCAGCATGAGGGCCAAGCTCATCACCGTCGCCAGGACGGGACGGCGGATGGAGATGTCGGAGAGGACCATGGCGTCAGCCCCCGGCCGGCTTGGCGCCGCCCGCCTGCGGGCCGGGCGGCTTGCTGAGGTCGATCACCATCACCGGGGCGCCGTCGCGGATCTTCAATTGGCCGGCGGTGACCACCACGTCGCCGGGCTTCAGCCCGTCGACGATCTCCACCTCGGCGTTGCGGCGCTCGCCCAGGCGCACCTTGGACTGCTTGGCCTTGCCGTCGACGACCTTAAAGACGAACTGGTCGTTGCCGAAGGCGACGATCGACTGTTCCGGCACGATGATGGCGTCGTTCTGCACCGTCAGCGTCAGCGTCACCCGCGCGAACAGGCCGGGGCGCAGCGCGTGGTCGGGGTTGGGCACGCGGGCGCGCACGGCCAGCGCGCGGCCGTTCACGTCGATCAGCGGGTCGATGGCGTAGACCTCGCCCGCGAACGTGCGCCCGCCGAAGGCGTCCACGGACAGGGCCAGCGTCTGCCCGACCTTGACCGCCGGCAGGTAGGCCTCCGGCACCCGGAAGTCGAGCTTCAGCGTATCGACCTCTTCCAGGTTCACGATGTCCTTGCCCGGCTGCACGACGTCGCCGACCGAGACCTTGCGCAGGCCTAGAACGCCGTCGAACGGCGCGGTGATCGTAAGCTTCTCAAGCTGCGCCTGCGCCAGTTGCACGGCGGCCTGATCGGCCAGCAGCTTGGCGTGCGCCTGGTCGCGGGTGCGGGCGGTGCCGACGTTGCGGCTCAACAGCTCCTCCGCGCGGGCGAGATCGGCGCGGTCGAAGGCGATGCTGGCTTGCGCCTGAGCCAGGGTGGCGCGCGCCACCGAGTCGTCCAGGCGGACCAGCACCGTGCCCTTCCTGACGCTCTGCCCCTCCTGGAAGGCGATCTCGGCGATGCGGCCGGCGACCTCCGGCCGGATCACCACCGATTCGTTGGACAGCAGCGAACCCACCGACGTGACCGTGCGGGCGATCGCGCCGACGCGGACCGGCACCGCCTCCACCGGCATCGGCGGCATGCCGCCGGGCGGCCCGGCGGGGGCGGCGGCCGGTTTGGCGCCACCGATCGAGAGACCGGCTTTCAGGCCATTGAGGGTGCCCCCCTGGACGACGAAGTACCAGTAGGCGCCGCCGGCCAGGACCAGCAGGATCAGGATGGCGACGAAGCGGAGCGTGTGGCGCATGGTTCGGCGTCTCTGGGCGGAAGCACGGAGGCTGAACTATATCGTTCAGTCCAGTGAGCTTGTCGAGACGCTTGCGTACGTATATTGCGGCAGGTGCGAAGAAACATTGCCGCCGATGGCGCCGTCAGCCGCCGGGCGGCGTGCAGACGCAGGCAATGCCCAGGCTGCACCCGCGGTCGTCCGGGGCGCCGCCGCGCAGCACGACGCGCCCGCCCGGCCCGCAGTCGACCACGAGGTCGGCGGGCTCGCCGGGAGCCAGCCGGTTCGCCGCCAACGGGCGCACGGCGCCGCCGGCAAGGTCGACGCCGCGGGCGCAGCACGGCGCCTCGCCGGCCGGCAGCACGGCGCGGATGCGGCCGTCCTCGATTCGCACGTCGGCCAGCGCCGTGCCGTCGGCATCGGCGGCCAAGCCGTCGGCGTCCACAGCGTGCAGGGGCACGCGGGCGCGCTTGAGCCAGTATTTTTCAGCGGAGAAGGGGCGGGCGTCGGTCATCGCTGCAACGCGTTCGCAATCGATGCGTCACCCTAGCGTCATATTGGTAAACGAAGGCTTGCCGGGGCGGCCGCTTTCGCCGGATGCTGGGTGCGGAACCCTTTCGACGGTGTCCTTCATATGCTGATCGCCCAGATCACCGACCTGCACGTCACCGCCCGCGGCACGCGCGTCTTCGGCACGGTGGACACCAACGCACACCTCACCGCCGCGGTGGCGCACCTGAACGCGCTCGACCCGCGGCCGGACCTCGTGCTCGCCACCGGTGACCTCGTCAACGGGCCGAAGCCGGGCGAGTACGAGATGCTGATGGAACTGCTGGCGCCGCTGGAGATGCCGCTGCGCGTCATCCCCGGCAACCACGACGACCGCGAGTCGCTGCGCGCCCTGTTCCCCGCGCTGCCGCGCGCGGGCGAGTTCCTGCACCACACGGTGGAGGAGGGGGCCGTGCGCGTGATCCTGCTGGACACGCAGGTGCCGGGCGCGGTGCACGGCGAGCTGTGCGCCGAGCGTCTGGACTGGCTGGCGGCACGGCTGGCCGAGGCGCCGGAGCGGCCGACGCTGATCGCCATGCACCACCACCCCTTCACCAGCGGCATGGCCGGGCTGGACCGCATCGGCTGCCGCGGGGCGGATGGGCTGGCGGAACTGCTGGCGGGGCACGGCAACGTGCTGGCCGTGGTGTGCGGGCACGTGCACCGGCCGATCACCACGCGCTGGGCCGGCACGGTGGCCTCCTCGGCCCCGTCGACGGCGCACCAGTTCGCGCTGACCCTGGCCCCCGACGCGCCGTTCCGCTGGACGCCAGAGCCGCCGGCGGTGGCCCTGCACGCGTGGCAGCCGGGCGGGACGCTGGCGTCGCACCTGAGCTATGTGGGCGCGGGCTATGCGCCGCGGGAATACGGGTGAGGCGTGCGTGACGTTGGGTTTTCGGCTTTGGCCTCAACCCAACCTACGGCGCACCTTCCGTCGCGATGAACTCCTGGAAATTGGCGACGCGGCCGGCGCGGAAGGCGTCCTCGTAGGCGGCGTTCAGCGCCCGCTTGGTGGAGATCGCGGCGGCGAAGCGGGCGCGCAGCGCCCGGTCGGCGATGCCCAGCCCGTCGCCCTCCAGCCGGGCCAGAACGTGGCGATAGCAGCGCTCCGCCCGTTCGCCGGCGTCGGCGGCGAAGGTGATGGAGCCCTCGCGCTGGCGGTATTCGTAGAGCGGCCGGGCAGCCAGCGGCAGGCGTGGCACGCGGTCGAGCACCTGCACGTTGAAGACCACATCGTCGCAGAAGGTCACGTCCTCCGCCCAGCCGGGCGTGAGATCGCGGCGGACCACGAAGAACATCGGCACGGAGGTGGCGAGGAAGCCGTCGGCGTCCAGCGCGGCGGGGGCGGATTCGGGCGCGAAGAGGGTGGAGAGGGGGGCGCCGTCCTCGTCGCGCACCACCGCCACGTTGTCGGCCGCCGCCCCGTGCGCGCTGGCGAGCGGGGCCAGGGTGGCGAGGCGGTCCGGCTCGTACCGGTCGTCGGCGTCGAGGGGGGCGATCAGGGGCAGGGTGGAGGCCCGCAGGCCGGCGTTGCGCGCGGCGGGCGCGCCGCCGCCGACGCGGCCGGTGGAGACGAAGCGCAGGCGCGGGTCGCGGATGCCCTCCGCTGCCAGCACGGCGGCGTAGTCGGCGCCGTCGTCGCTGACGATCACCGCTTCCCACGCGGCGTGCGTCTGCGCCAGCAGGCTGTGCACGGCGCGGCCGATGGTGGGCTGCGCCCGGTAGGCGGGAATGATGACCGAAACCCCCTGCATGCGACGGCCTCTCTCTGCCCATGGCGTTGGCATTAGCCGCCGGGGCGGTGCGCTTTGTCAACGCGGCGGCATCGCGGCGCGCCGGCCTATGTCGGATTGGACGCGATTCTGAACGCGCGGGGCGTTGAACCTCGGCCGGTTACGGGCTATGTGGAGGTACGACGTGTGCTTCGCCGCACGATGCCGTTACCAGGGAGACCCACACCGATGGCGCACGCCGGATACACCCGGTTCGACGACGAAGAACCCAAAGAGCCGGACGAGAAGAAGGAAAACGGTCAGCCTCCCTTCGCCGCGGTCCAGCAGGCCCTGTTCAAGGCGCGCACGGTCCTGATCTTCGGCCAGATCGACATGAAGCTGGCGCAGGTCGTCACCGCCCAGTTGCTGGCGCTCGCGCACGAGAGCGACGACCCGATCACCGTGGTGGTCAACTCGCCGGGCGGCCATGTGGAGGCCGGCGACACGATCCACGACATGATCCGCTTCGTGAAGGCGCCCGTGAAGATGCTGGGCACCGGCTGGGTGGCCTCGGCGGGCTGCCACATCTTCCTGGCGGCGAAGAAGGAAAACCGCTTCTGCCTGCCGAACACCCGCTTCCTGATCCACCAGCCGCTGGGCGGCACCGGTGGCCGGGCGACCGACATCGCCATCGAGGCGAAGGAGATCATCCGGATGCGCGAGCGCCTGAACAAGATCATCGCCCGCGAGACCGGCCAGTCGGTGGAACGGGTGTCGAAGGACACCGACCGGAACTACTGGATGATGGCGGACGAGGCCAAGGAATACGGCATCGTCACCCACATCATCGAGGGCATGGACCAGCTCGCCTGATCCGGCCCGGCACGGGACACGGTGAAAAGCCCCTCTCCCCCGTGGCGAGGGGCTTTTTCCGTTTTTCGGCAGGAACGCCTCGGTAGGAACGCTATGGCCCGCATCGCGCGCTTCCCGGTTTCCGACCATTGCGACGGACGGCGGTTCTTCAACCCGCCGCATTTCCAGTCGACCGACAAGGGCCCGGGCGACCTGCTGCGTTTCTGGTCGCACCGCGGCTGGGCGCCTTGGCCGGAGCGCGTCTGTGGAGAGACCAATGGTTTGACAGGATAGGGGGCCGGGATACCGTGGGATTTTCGGGGATCAGATGGGATGAACGGCGCATTGGATCATAGGGTTAGGGGCACAACCGGAATTTTCCGCCAAACCATGCGGCGCAACGCGCGAAAGTGTCCGGGAGACGTATGGATTGACTGAACGGAGGCGGCACTAAAACGCAGCTAAAGCCAAGATTTGCAAGGGATGTGGCGCGTAGGCCGGGTCCCGGTTCGGCTACGGAAGTGGGACGGAAGTGGAAGCTAGCGTTTCCAGTCAAACTGGGAAGGCTACAGTTCAAAAAAGCTTGTTATTGCAGTGGCTTGCGTTTCCGTCACAACCATCGCGCGATGAAAGATCCGTCCGGAAGTGGGAAGGGGTTCCGGTTCCGGCCCGCCGTCTCGGGATCGCGCGCCGGTTGTAGATGGAGCCTGCCGCCGGCTCCCACCAAGCGGAACTCGTTCCGAGGCATCGGGCGGGCGCTGGTGTGGCAACGTGGTGGGGCGTGGCGTCCGTTGACGCCAGTCTCCCAACCCTCCGCATGGGTGCCAGACACTACGAGGCGGGGCCGCTGGCGCGGTCCCGCCTCGCTTGCTTTGGGGAGCGACTAGCGCTTCCGCGACGGTGCGCGGCCAGGATCGCGGGGACTGGCCTTGGCGGCATCCAATCCAAGTTGGATCAGACGCCGAAGCGCGTCCGCTTCCGTGCCCAATCTGTTATCAAAGCGATAGTCGCTCACCTCTTCCCACAACTCTTTGGGAAGCGAGACGACCTTGCGTACGGTGGTATCCGGGTTCACAGCCATGTGCGCACCTTACCACAGTGATGCCGGTGGTTAAGGTGCATCACTTTGGCGTTGACACCCTCGCATTGGTGATCGGTAGCACGTCTTACGCGCCGTTCTGCGGTGACCTACGCACCCACCCGCCGTCCCGGAACTCAATCCCACCCGCCTCTAATGCCTTCTGCACCTTGTCCAGGTTGGCGGCAAGACCTGATGGCACCGCCGCTCCGGCGCTTTCCATGCGCTGCACCGTGTTCGGCCCCACGCCTGCCCGCTCAGACAAGACGCGGGCAGACCAGTTGAGCAGTTCCCGGCCGGCCCGGATTTGGTCACCCGTAATCATGGTGCGATTTACCCCAACGTTGGCGCATTTTGCCATTGCAACGGCGCCCAATCTGGGGCAAATTACCCCATGCATGGGGCCAACGCAACCGCAGTTTGGAGCAGTAGATGGACGATCCCCGCACACCAGCGGCCCCCGCCGAAGGACGGCCCGAGGTGCCAGCCGACAACGCCCGCCTGCCGCCTGTCTGCACCCTCTACTGTGGTGCGGCCCCCGTCCGCGTCTTCTCGGTGGACGGCACAACCTACGTCCTCGGCAACGACCTGATGCGGGCGGCCGGCGCCAGTTGGGCAAGGCAGTCGGTGGACCATGCCGCGTCAACCTTCCCGGAACTGCGAGAGCCGGGCGCCGTCCTACTGCGCCAGATCGACGACGGGAGAGGCGCCGCAACCCGCCTTCTTTCCATCCCTGCCGCGAAGGTGATGGTGGCCCGTAGTCGCTCCGCCCACGCCGTTGGGGTGCTGCGGTGGCTCTACACGACCTTCGGGCCGGAGGGTGAGGCCCCGCCGATCCCGCCGGGCCTGGACATGGGCGAGGCGGGGGCTGGCATCCCCACAACCAACCTCGTGCGCATGGAACTGACGGTCACCATCGAGAAGGCGCGTCGCATCCTCGACATCGCCGGATCGTGATTCCCTACCACCCCACCGCCCGCGACGGGTGGTGGCGGGGCGCTTGGCCTGGAAAACCGTGCCCCGCCACCGTGCCACCGGGCGAACCCATAGGAGGCTCTTCGAATATGGCCCACGACAACACCGGAAACAACGTGATCTTCCTCAAGAACAGCGCGGAGCGGGGGAGCGCGGTCAGAGAAGCGGTGATCGAAGAACTCACGTCCATCATGGGGAAGGCGCGTAGGAGGGGCATGGCCGGCTACGTCGCTGGCGAGGCAGAACACAGCCTGGGCGACGACCTGATGCAGGTGAAGGCCGGACTGCGCGCCATTGAAGCGATGATCATGGGCACCACCGAGCGGGGCCAGTGGATCGCCATGCTGGAGCTAGTCACGGAGAAGGTCGATACGATCATGGAGCGCGCGGTTGGCGCTGGCGGGCACGCCCGCGAGGCGTAGACGCCTCGCCGCGCTGCCGACACCAACGCCCCGCCGGGTCTACCGGCGGGGCGTTTCGCATTGGAGGTGGCTGCCGGGTGCCCCGCCCTGGAAGCCCACAGGAAGCCCGCTGGTGCGTTCTGGCGTTTTCCGGTAGCGTGGGTGCGCCCTACGCCCCAGAGGCGTTCAAAGCCCCGTTCAAACGGGCGGCAATCGGCCGGGCGTATCGGCCGCTCCTCTTCATCAAAGCTGGATATCTCTCAGCTCCCCCGACAAAGGGGAACTAGTTCCGCGTCGATAGACGCTTCTCCGTCCCCCTAGTGTCGGAACCAATTCCGATGCCGGGGGGCTACGTCAAGGCTATGGCGATCACTGATGACAGGATCAAGAGGCTTCCTCCCTTCTTGGCGGGTATTGCGCGGGCGACATCATACGAAACGGCAATAAAACTTGGCCTTTCTTGGGGCGGCACTAAGAGGAAATTTGCCGCGAGCCCTTCGGAACGATCCAAGATCGCAAAGATTGTCGGACTGGAGCACGCCAAAATAATAGGAAATATGTATCCTGGAGAACAGATTGACATCCCGGTGTTGCCGCCGCCGGCTGGTTCCAAGAAGGAACTGATATTGGCGATGGAAGGCGCGAAAACGCGTGTCGTCGCACAGGCCGTGGGATGTACTGAACGCCACGTAAGGAAAGTGCGCCGCGAGATCTATGGGGATATTAGCAATGACTGATCCCCTGATCGCTCTCGCCTCCTTCTCTTCCGAACTCCCCGCCGCACCGCCGGATTGGGTGCAGCTTCTGCCCTACGGCACCATCAAGGGCCGCGACGGTCGCGGCCCCTGGTCCCTTCCCGGCATGGCCGCCGCGCAACAGGTGATCGCCGCGTCCCTGACGATGGCCGGTCCGGTCAAGCCGGTGATCGACTACGACCACGCCGTTGACCTCGCCGCCCCGCACGGTGGACAGGCGCCCGCCGCAGGCTGGATCGCGGCCTTTGAGGCCCGCCCTGATGGCATCTGGGGCCGCGTGGAGTGGACGCAGCGCGCCGCTGCCAAGATCGCGGCCAGGGAGTACCGCTACGTGTCCCCCGTCTTCCGGCACACCAAGGAAGGCGCGGTCACCTGCATTCTTCGGGCCGCCCTGGTCAACAACCCGGCCTTCGAACTCAAGGCCCTTGCCAGTATGGGAGCGCCCATGTCGCCCGAAACCATCAAGCGCTTGTGCGCGCTGTTGAACCTGCCCGACACCAGCGACGAAGCGGCCGTGATCGAGGCCGTCACGAAGCTGGTCAAGGACGCCAGCGAGAAGGCGACGGCCGCCGCCGTGCCCGACCCGTCCCTCTACGTGCCGCGCCATCTCTATGATGAAGCCGCGACGCAGCTCGCCAGCATGCGCACCAACCTTTCGGAGGAGCAGGCGACGGCCAAGGTCGACGCCGCGATCCGCGCCGGCAAGATGACACCGGCCCAGCGGGAGTGGGGGCTCGTCCTCTGCCGATCCAACCCGGCCAGCTTCGACCAGTTCGCCGCCAGCGCTCCGCCCGTGTTCGGCAACCTCGCCCGTGAGGTGGTGCCGGGGGGCCGGCCGCCCGATCCGAACTCGGGCGCCGATGGGCGCCTTACCGCCGAACAGAAGGCCATCTGCGCGGCCCTCGGACACGATCCGGCCGAATACGCCAAGAACCTGTAAGGGACAGCCATGCTCATCACCGCCCCCAACCTCGCCGGCATGTTCGCCGGGTTCAAGACCTCCTTCAACAAGGGCTTCAAGGGCGTCGAAAGCACGTACCTGAAAATCGCCATGAAGACAAACAGCGCGACGGGCGAAGAAGCTTATGGTTGGTTGAAGGAACTTCCGCAGCTTCGGGAATGGATCGGCTCGCGTATCATCCATAACCTTGAAGTCGCGGGCTACACCATCAAGAACCGCACGTTTGAGGTGACCATTGGCGTTCCCCGTACGGCCATCGAAGATGACCAGTACGGCGTCTTCGGCCCGCTGTACGAGAAGATGGGCGCCGACGCGGCGAAGCACCCCGACCAGTTGGTGTACGAGCTTCTGGCAGCCGGGTTTACCGAGCTGTGCTACGACGGCAAGCCGTTCTTCTCCACTGATCATGTCGTGGATATCGACTGTCAGCCTACGTCCTACAGCAACTATCAGGATGGGGCCGGGCCGGCGTGGTTCCTGATGGACGCCGGCCAGCCGGTCAAACCCCTCGTGTTTCAGGAGCGGCTGCCGTACGAGTTCCAGAGGCAGGACGCCGCCACGGACGACAACGTCTTCTGGAAAGACGAGTATTTCTACGGCGTCCGCGCGCGCGCCAACGCCGGCTTCGGGCTCTGGCAGCTCGCCTATGCGAGCAAGGCGCCGCTGACGCACGACAACTACGAGGCGGCCCGCGTGGCGATCAAGAGCATCCGGGGCGAGAACGGCAAGAAGCTGGGCCTTACCCCCAACATCCTCGTGGTGCCGGACGAGTTGGAAGGCGACGGGCTGCGTCTCATCAAGAACAACATGAAGCTGGTCACGGTGGGCACGGCGCCGAACGAACAGACGGTCGCGGCGCCCAACGAGTGGGCCGGCACCGCCGAACTGGTGGTGTCCCCGTACCTGTAACCGGGCATCCCAGCGGCATCCGGTGCGGGGGCCGGCTCTCCTTACCGCATCGGAGTGCGGCCGGCGCTGGGCTGGTCTAGCAGTCCAGCGCCGGCCCAATCGCGAGCGAGTATCGTCATGACCAAGGTTGCAGAACACGTCGTCCTCAAGCTGACTGCGGAAGCCGAAGACTTCGTAGTGGAGCTTCGCAAGGCAACGGGCGAGGTGTCCAAGCTTGGTGATACTGGCCGGGAAGCTGGCCAGCAACTTTCACAGGCGCTTGGCCGCCTGGACACACTGGCGGACGAGGCGAAGCAATCGCTGGGCGCTGCGGCCGGCGCCGCCGACAGGGCCGGTGCGGCGTTCGGCGGTGCGGCCAGCGCCAACGACAACTTGGCGACCAAGACGAGGTTCAGCACGCAGCAGATCCAGGCGCTGAGCTACACGGCCAGCGACGTTGCGGCATCGCTGTCGTCCGGCGCCAGCCCGTTCACCGTCCTGATGCAACAGGGCGGGCAGTTGCTCCAAGCGTTCCCCGGCATCACGGGCCGCATCCTGGGCATCGGCGCCGCCGCCGCCGTGATCGCCGCGCCGATCGGCATCGTCGCCGCGCGCATGGCGAGCATCGGTGCCGAGGGGCGGGAACTCGCGTCCATCCTGAAGGCGATGGGCAATGAGGCCGGCATCACGGCCGGCCAGCTCCGCGACATGGCGAACGTCGCGATCCATGCAGGGGCGTCCCGCAGCGAAGCATACCAGTCCACCTTGGAGCTGGTGCGCAACCCCGACCTCCGTGACCCGGAGCTGTTCCGCAGCATCCTGGAACTCGCGCCGGATGTTGCGGCGGTGCTGGGCTACACGATCCCGGCCGCCGCCGCCAAGATGGGGGACGCTCTCGGCAAGGGGGGCGAGGGCGTCAAGCGACTCGATGCGGAATTGAACTTCCTGTCGGTCGAGCAAGAGCGCCAGGTGCGCATGCTGGCTGACCACGGCAACAAGGCCGGCGCGCTGAACGTCGCCATCGAGGCGTTGCGCCAGCGGTACGGTGGCGCGGCCCAGACCATGCGCAGCGAGTGGGGCGCCGCGCTGCATGACGCTGGCGTGGCCTGGGACGCCTACGTTGACCGCCTCGCCCGGAGCGACATTGCCAAGCTGGTTGCGGGCAAGGTCAGTGACGCGGCCAAGGCGCTTCGCGCCGGCATCGAGTCGGACAGGGCGTCGCTGTTGCGGGCGGAGATCGAGCGGATAGACCGGGAGTACGGGCGCCTTCCCGAGAAAACGAGCGGCGTTCCCGCCATGCATGAGGCGCTGGTCAAGCGCCGGATCGAGCTGCAACGCGAACTCAACGACCTGACGAAGCAGGACAACGCCCCGCCCGCCAACGGCAGTGGCGGTGTCGTGACCCAGACGGACAATCTGAAGGATCTGTCCAACGAGCTTGAGAAGGTTATGGCCGAGTGTGAGTTCTCGGACGAATTCTTGACCTGCCCCGAAGTCGTCTCCGCGTTCGAAGAGGCAATTAAATGAGCGTCAGCAACGTATTCGTGGGAAGCGACCGCATTTTGTGCCTGACGGACACGATGATATACCGGGGCAACATGCCGGTTGGCCTTTGCGAACGAAAGTGTTTCGTCTCTGAGAGCGGCCGATTTGCATTCTCCATGCGCGGAACACATGCGCTTCTTCAAGTCCTTGGGCCTGTACTGGCGCGCGTCGAAAGCATAGAGCATGTGGATATCGTTATTCGCGGCGTCCCCGAGCGTATCGGTGATGAATTCTTCGAAGCGTCCGGTGGTGAAATCACGTTGATGTGCTGGTCCGCCAACAAGCAGGCGCCGCAGAGCACGAGGTACAAGCTTCGCGCCGGTGGTGTGCCTGTCCAGGCGACCACGATGGAGCCGGGCATTCATCTTGCGCCCAGAATGGCGCCGGGTGTGCGCCTTCCCGCGCATGCCGATGAGGCCATGATGGTAAAGATGGCGCTTGGGCAGCACAAGGTACAGGAGAAATTTAGTCAACCAATGTGCATTGGTGGCGTCATGCATCTTACCGAAGTAAATGAGCATGGCGCCGATCAAAAAATAGCAGGATTTTACCCTGATTATAGCGAGTATTACGACCGCTTTGGGTGCCCGCACGCGGCCGAATACCGATCCAGAACCGCAACAGCGTCGAGTTTCGGATAATGCGCCCCGCTATGCCGACAAACGGAGCTGACGCAATCCGCAGCGTGCTGGAACGCTGGGATATCAGCAATCGCAATGCGTTTTCTGAACTGGTTGGATCATCAGAACATTTTGATGCCAGACATCCTCTGTTTTCCGATCTGCGAGCAAGCATTGAGAGAATACTGGTGGCGCACATTGACGACACCGAACGCCTTCTCGGGTCCATGTTAACAAAGCGCTGGCAGAGGCGCCGACTGAGCGCGCTGTACCAAAACAAAAGAAAGAATGTCAGGTTCGAAGTTGAGGTGTACATCAATGACCTGATCGCATCAGCAAAGCAGTCTTTGACAGGCGAATGGAGAGACATTGCAGAATACTTCAATTCGTTGATGGATTAACTAAAGAACGAGTGAGAGCGGAAATGGAACAGGTTAAGATTACTCTTGCAGCCCCCACCGAAATGACGTTTGTGTGGCCGGTCATGTTCAACTGGCCGGAAACGGCCAAGCGTGCCAGCGGCGGCTGGGTGGGTGGGAAACAGGTCAAAAAGACCTGTTATCTGTCGTTCATGCTGCTGCCGGACAGCGAGCACGATCAGCTCATCGCCGAGCTGGGCCAGCGCGTCAGCGAGATCGCGGAGGCCAAGCAGGAGGCCGCGAAACTCGCCCTGGAAGCGTCGGACGGCAACGCCGCCAAGGCGAAAAAGGATCTGAAGGAACTCAACGCCAAAGTCGAGAAGCTGGAAAGCCAGCACAAGGGCTTTCGCACGGAGCTGCTGCGGAAGGTGGTGGTGGGGCTGCCCGACAACCACGGCTGGAATGCCTTCTTCTCGACGCTGCCGGACTTCTCGCCCGACCTCGTGGAAGCCATGGCCGGCTATCGCGTGATCGGCAAGGCGATGGAGGACGCCTATTGGCAGCTCGTCAACGGCGAGCAGCCGAAGTGATTCCGGCGCGCTCGGCCGGCCAGATCCGGCCGAGCGGCCCTCTTGTCGAGCGGGAGGGCATAACGAACCAATCAGGAGTGGACGTTGATGCAGCACGCGTATGACGGCACAGGGGAGCGCCCACAGAAGGTAACCGCGCGCCTGCTGTCAGGGGAAGTGGCGGCCGACCTTTCATCGCGTTTGAATAATGTATTTGCCAAGTGGGAAAGCGATCTGTGCGGCAACCCGCCATGCCCAACGGCATTGGAACAGCTCCGCAAAGATATTCAGGAAGAATACAGGATCTATATGCGTGAATGCTTTCGCTTTTTGAAAAAGTACAATCGGCAAGCCCTGTCCCGTCTTTCCAATCCCGCCAGATGTGCGCGCACAGTCCTGATTATCCATTATCATACGAAAGACGGCGTTGTTATCATCGAGCCTCCAGGGGGGAAGCCGCCGGGAAGGAATGTTCAAATTGCGCACCTGGGCGACGATGCGACACTGCCGGCGCTAGCCTAGAAGCGCCAAGGCTTCTTCAATTCCCGGTAAGCCTGAAACGGGGTGTCAGCGCTGTCAAACCATCCAGCGCGCCAATTCAAACCATTCGGCGCGCTACAGCGTCGAGGACCCGCCGCAGCCGGTCCCGGCACCCCCGGCACCGGGCGCGCTGGCGGTCACCCATGTCGGCCACGCCACCTTCCTGGTGCAGGCGGCGGGCCTTCGCCTGCTCACCGACCCGGTGTTCTCCGAACGGGCCGGTCCGTTCGGCCGGCTGGGGCCGAAGCGGGCCCGCCCGCCGGGCGTGCCGCTGGAACGGCTGCCGGACCCGAACCTCGTGCTGGTCAGCCACGGGCACTTCGACCACCTGGACCGGCCGTCGCTGGCGGCGCTGGCCCGGCGCTTCGGGCCGCGGGCGGTGGTGGGGCTGGGCAACGGGCCGCTGCTGAACGGCGACGGCTTCGCGCACGTCGAGGAACTGGACTGGTGGCAGAGCACGCGGGGACCGGCCGGCTGCCGCGTCACCTTCGTGCCGGCGCAGCACTGGTCGGCGCGCGCGCCCTTCCGGCGCAACACGACGCTGTGGGGCGGCTTCGTGGTGGAGACGGATGCCGGCACGCTGTACTTCGCGGGCGACACCGGCTACGGCCCGCATTTCAAGGAGATCGGCGCCCGCTTCCCGCGCATCGACGTGGCGCTGCTGCCCATCGGCGCCTACGAGCCGCGCTGGTTCATGGCGCCGCAGCACATGAACCCGGAGGAGGCGGTGGCGGCGCACGAGGACCTGGGTGCCCGCACCAGCGTAGCCATGCATTTCGGCACCTTCCGCCTGACGCCCGAGGCGATCGACGCACCGGTGTAGAGAGACCAATGGTTTGACGGGATAGGGGGCCGGGATACGGTGGGATTTTGGGGGATCGAGTGGGACGTGCAGGCGTTGTGATGCCTAGGTTTTCGAGACGCGTCCACTCCGTTCTGTCAAACCATACGGACATCGCCGCATTGTACGCTGACGGACGGATGGTTTGACGGTGGCCGGTCAGAAGGCGCTGACGGGAACGAGCGGCGTGTACATGATGGAGGTGTCGCGCAGGCCGCCCGTTCTGCCCGGCGGATCGACGCGGATTTTCGCGAATATCCGGTTGTTGCGGGTCACGTCGCGCCACATCGCGAGGTCAAACCCGTCTTGCTGATTCACAGCAAAAGGAGAGCCGAACGCCTGAAGCAAATCCATACGCAGGGCGTCGAGCTTCTGCCTGTCAAAATCGCCGCGCTGACTCACCGTCATCAGCACCATGACAAGCCTATTATCCGGCGACTCGAACACCAGAGATATATCAAAAAATATACTGCCCACCTTGTAGTATGGAATGGGGAGCTTCGTAAGCTTGCCGTCGCCGGAAGGCACAGTGCCGCCCGCATCCACATTCACCCCTGCGGCCCCAGCTGCACGAACAGCTTCCTCGACCGTCATTCCCCATCGGGTGAACTGCCAATCGGCCGCGCAAGGCCCGGCTGATCCGAGAAGGAAGAAAGCAGACAGGGCGAGGTGACCGGCTTTCATGGCACCCTCTCTGCGGCGGCGCGGATGAGGCGCAACTCGTGGATCACCTCGGCCAAGCGCGTGTTGATGCCGGCCAAGCCGATCAGGGCTAGCCCGATCCCCACCGCGCCGATCGAGCCGATGAAGTTCGGCGGAGTGCCGGTTAGCATCATCCCGCCTCCGGCAAGAAATAGCACGCCAACTATTGTTAGCGGAAAAGAAACCATGGATGTCGGACGGTCTTCCGGCTTCATTGCTGCGTTCCTCCGATGTGTCTCTTTGCGTTGTCGCTTTACCGTCTACAATCGTCTACACACGCACGGAAAATTCAGCGCTCACCGACCACATTGATCATGATGAGGAGCAAGGCTGCCCCTCTGTTCTGGCCGAGTTGAAATATCGTCTTTTTGACACGCTCTCAACTCTCCATTCCACAAGGGGCATGCGACCACACGCCGTGGGCGAGCGTGGATGAGTATCGCCTCAAATTCGGCGAGGATCACGGTTTTTGAAGGGAAGCACGCTTCGACATCTAAGCTTTTCATGCACACTCCCGGCCTTACACTTCCCCTTGCCGCGTGGCGGCTGGGGGGCGAGACGCGACTAGCGCGTGTCGTTGCGTTCTCTCGTTCCGGGGTGTGTGCGCACCCTGGGCGACCGGGGTTGGTAGCCCTGGCCCCCACCGCGGCCTGCATACTCACGTACTCAGGGTTGCGGCGAGCCATGAAGCTACACCTGATAGTCCTACCTACGCAACCGCCCGAGTGCGAGGCGTACGGTTTCCGCCAGGATTTTATCGTTTGCGATGTCCACGGGGTGCCCCTCCACCCACAGATCCGGCCGATCCTCCGGGGTGGTGTCGCGGCGCTCGCGCTCCATCAGCATGTAAAGCAGGGTCACCGCCCGACCAATGTATTCCGGATCTAGATCCAGGCTCTCCCTTTGCAGGAATGCCATCAGGCCGGACACGAGATTGCCCATCAACGCAAGGTCGAATGACTCGACCGCCGCTGGCGGCGAGTCGTGCACGCGATCACGCAGAAGCATTGGTCCTTCTCCGCTCCACAGCCAGTCAAGACTGACACCTTTGGCTGAAGCCAGCCGAGCGGCGTTGGTGAAGGGTATTTTGTGCTGTCCGCGCACGTACCGGTTCAACATCTCGGGCGTAACATCCGCGACCCGTGCCGCGTCGGCCTTAAGATCGTACAGGTCGATGACGAGGGAAATCCGTGTTCCCAGTTCCGCCTCGTAAGTGGGAAGAGCCCTTCCCACTTCGTCCGGCCCTTCCCGGTTGTCGTAAGTCATTGTTATCCCGTCGCCTTTGCACATGCGCGCGCCCTTCAAGCGTGGGCCGAACCGGGAAGGATTCCCACATCGAAAATGCTCGTTGCATGCGAAGCATGCTCGTGATACGACGGTAGACATATCGATAGTCGTAGGGATGACGATGCGTAGATCCGGAGTACCCTCGGACCCACAGGACCGCAGAGATTGGGTGGTCGCCTCCCTGAAGCGGAAGGGCTCCAGCCTGCGCCAGATCGCGGCCGAGCTGGAAGTGTGCGCCCAGGCCGTGTCGCAGGCCCTGTTCCTACCGTCAGAAAGGATCGAGCGGGCGCTGGCCGACCGGCTGGAAGTCGCCGTGCACGACCTGTTTCCGGAGCGTTACCGGCCAGACGGTGTCCGGCTTTGCCGCACCCGCGGCGGCGCCGAGGAAAGAGCTGCGGCATGACCCTCGCCGTCCCGCGCCGGGTACAGACCCCGCACCTTCCACACTGCCGCGGCATAGCCGAACCGGCGGCCCGCCTCATCAACCAGCGCCACCCGCGCCGATCCTCCGGAGGACATCGCCGCGCCCAGCGCGGCGAGTCCCACCAGTAGGTGCTTGACCGCCTCCCGCCCGAAGTTTGCTCGATCAAGCCGCATTTAATCCTCCATTTCCTCGCGCCTTGACCGTCGCATCGCAACCGCTACTCGCACAACGGGTAAAACCATGGCCCAATACCCAGGCGCGTATAAGCCCCGGCAACCCGGCACCCTCAAAGCGTCCTACGCCGAACTGGTCGAGAGGTGCCGGGGCCAGGATCGCGCGGCCGAACTAACTGGCCTGTCGCAATCCACGATCCAGCGCATCACGGATCCGGACTCCGCGAACCGCAATGCGCATTTCAAGGTCCCGGACGTGCGGGCCCTACAGGCGGCCTCCGGCTGCATGGTGGTGACCGAGTTCCTGGCCGCCGAGCAGGGCTACCTGCTGTTCCGCCCCCTCACCGACGCCGACGCTGGCAACCTGCCCCAGGATCTGGCCGCCGTTGGTGAGCAGGTAGGTCGGCTTTTCGCGGAGTTCGCCGCCGCCATGGGCAATGACGGCCGCGTCGACGCCAGGGAAGCCGCCCGCATGCTCGACGCCGGCGATGGGATGGTCGCCCGCTACATGGCCGCCCGGAGCCAGCTGAAGGCCCGCATCCGGGAGGCCGATCATGGATGAAAGCTGGTACACGGCTTCTGAACTGGCCTTTTTCGCGCTCCCCGGCCTGCCGTCCACCAAGCGCGGCATCAACATGCGGGCCCAGCAGGAACGCTGGTCGCCCGCTCGCCCCCGCCAGGGCCGCGGCGGCGGCACCGAGTACCACGTCACAGCCCTTCCGCCGGAAGCCCGCATCGAACTGGGCCGCCGCGCCGCCGAGCAGGCCACCCCGCCGGCGCCGCCCAAGCTCGCGGCCACGCTGAAAGGCACCGCCGCCGCCCCGGTGGTGCTGACCAAGGCCGGCAAGGCCCGGCTGGACGCCAAGGCCACCATCGCCAACGCCTTCCTCGCCTTCGAGCGGCAGGCCGGCGGCCTGTCCCGCGACCGGCTGGTGCACAAGTTCACCGGCTTCTACAACGCCCGCGAGGTGGACGTGCCGGATTGGGCCCGTGCCGCCAAGCCCACGGTGTCCCCATCGTCCCTTCGCCGCTGGGTCGAGGCCGTGGAGTCCGGCGAGGCCGCCCGGCTGGCCGGCGCCTACGGCAACCGCAAGGGTGCCGGGTCGCTGGATCAGGCGCGCGAGGACATCATGGGCTATCTGGTCGCCGTGGCGCTGGCCAAGCCCGACTGGAACGCCGACGCCTACCGGGCGGCCCTGGTCAAGCGCTTCGGCGAGGGGTTCGAGCTGCTGCGCGGCGGTCAGGCGAAGATGCCCACCGCCGGCTGGATCCGCCGCCGCCTCAACCAATGGCGCGAGGAGTACAAGCAGCTCCACTTGCGGCTGACCAACCCCGACGCCTGGAAGAACCGCAGCCTCGTTGCCGTCGGCTCCTATTCGGAGGCGATCACCAAGCCCAACGAGCTGTGGGAGATCGACGCCAGCCCGACCGACCTGATGCTGACCGATGGGCGGCACACGATTTACGTCGTGGTCGACGTCTTCACGCGCCGCATGCTGATCCTGGTCACCAAGGTGCCGCGCGCCTCGGCCGTGCTGCTGCTGATCCGCCGGGCCATCCTCGCCTGGGGCATGCCCGAGGCGATCAAGACGGACAACGGCTCCGACTTCCTGGCCCGCGAGACGCAACGCTTCTTCGCGCTGGTTGGCGACGCCATACGGCACCCCGTCTGCACACCGTACTCGCCCGAGCAGAAGCCGCACGTCGAGCGCGCGATCGGCACGGTTCAGCACGGGCTGATGCCGCTGCTGCCCGGCTACACCGGCCACAACGTGGCCAAGCGTCAGGAGATCCGCTCGCGCCAGACCTTCGCCGCCCGCCTGGGCCAGAAGGACGAAGAGGTGTTCGAGGCGGCCTTGCCGGCGGCCGAGCTGCAGATGCTGGCCGATGCGTGGGTCGAGAACCGCTATCACACCAGCCCGCACGCCGGCCTGGGCGACCGCACCCCGGCCGCCGTGGCGGAGGAGCACGCAGGATCCGAGTGGCGCGTCGTCGACGAACGCCAACTCGACCTGCTGCTGATGCCCTGCGCGGACGGCGACGGCACCCGCACCGTGGGCAAAAAGGGAATCCGGGTCGAGAACGCCGACTTCTGGGCGCCGGAGCTGATCCCCTACGTCGGCACCGGCGACCGCCTGGAGGTCCGACTGGATCCGGAGCGGATGGACCGGGTCTTCGTGTACCGCCCCGATCCGTTCCAATTCCTCTGCATCGCCCAGAACCCGGAACGCGCCGGCCTGTCGCGGGCCGAGCTGTCGGCCCAGGCCAAGGCGCTGCAACAGCAGTTGATCGCCGATCAGAAGGCGGCCATCCGCGCCGCCGGCAAGGGGTTCAAGCCGCACCAGCTCGCCGACGCGCTGATCGGCAGGCCCGCGGCCACGGTTTCCGCGCTGCCGCGCTCGTCCCTGCCGCCGCCCTCCGCCGGCCTGGAGGCCGCCCAGCGCGCGATCACCGCGTCGAAGCCCGCCGTCGCGGCGCCGCGCACCGAGGCGGACACGGTCCGGCAGGCCGACGTCGCCCGCCGCCTCGCCGCCCCGGCCCAGGCCGCCGAGAAGCCGGAGGACCGCTGGTGGCGCCGCGCCCAGGCGATCGAGGCGCGCATCGAGGCCGGCGAGGAGGTGTCGGAGGACGATCTGGACTGGCTGGCGTCGAACCGCACGTCGGCCTGGTACCAGGCCCGCCGCCGCGACCAGGAGCGCAAGGCCCGCTTCGCCCGTCCCGTCGAATGAGATCCGGCCAGCGGCGCCCATGGCCAGATGGGACGCCGCGGACCGCACGGAAAACAGCACTGATCGAAGGACCCCCACCATGCAGAAATCGGCCGCCCCCCGCAAGACCGCCAGCCGTTGGGCCCCGCTGCGCAACCTGACCCTGCTGGAAGAGCTGGTCATCGGGCTCAAGACGCGCTCCTCCGACGTCTCCGGCTTCGGTGTCTTCCATGGCCGCAGCGGCGACGGCAAGAGCCGCGCCGCCGCCTGGATCGCCGCCAGCGAGCACATGGCCTACTACGTCGAGGCCAACGACTACTGGACCCCGCGCGCCATGCTGCGCGCCATCGTCGACGCCATGGGTCTGGCGCTCCCCACGCACGCCACGAACAACGAGATGGCGGAGAAGATCGCCGAGGAACTGGAGACCTCGCGCCGCCCCCTGGTCATCGACGAGGGCGACTTCCTGGCCAAGAAGGAGATGATCGACAAGGTCCGCGCCTTCCACGACATGGCCGCGCCCGGCACCGCCTCCATCATCCTGATCGGCGAGGAGGGGCTGCCGCAGAAGCTCCAGCGGTACGAGCGCTTCCACAGCCGCGTGTTCGACTTCGTCGCCGCCCAGCCCTGCGACGGCGACGACGCGCGCGAGCTGGCCAAGCTGTACTGCCCGGACATCACCGTCGCCGACGATCTGCTGGAACATCTCATCGGCCAGACCTACGGGTCGACGCGCCGCGTATCGATGAACCTGGTCAACGTCGCCACCTTCGCCAAGGGCGAGGGGCTGCGCAGCGTGTCGCTGGCCGACTACGCCGGCCAGCGGATCAACACCGGCGCGGCTCCTGCGGTGAGGCGCTTCGCATGATCCGCCCCGACGAGCGTCAACGGCGGATGCGCTTCGTCGATCACGCCCTGCTGTGGCGCGAGGCGCGGCGGCTGCGCACCTTCGGCTTCGACGAGCTGCGCGCCGGCGCCGCCGTGCCGGAGCGGCAGGTCAAGGCGTTCCTCAAGCTGTTGATGGGCAACGGCATCATCACATCCGAGCGGCCACGCCATCGGGGAAAACTGCTGCCGTCGGTGTACACGCTGGCGCGTGATCTCGGCCGCCGCGCCCCTCGCTTCCGTGGCGGCAAGCTCGATCCACACCCGACGACCACCGAACGGCTGTGGTCGGCCATGCGCCCGTTGCGCGGAGGCTTCACGTCGGAGGAGCTGGCCGGCCTGGCGCGAGTCAACATCAACACGACCAAGACCTACATCGCCGCCCTGGCGCGCGCCGGCTATCTGGAAGCGGCCGACCCCGGCGCCCGCCTCTACCGCTACCGCATCGCGCGGGGCAAGAACACCGGGCCGGAACCGCCGATGCCGCTGCGCGACGGGGCCCTGTACGACCCCAACCTGTGGGACGTGGTCTGGCGCCCGAGCGACGCGGTTGCCGCCGCGATGGAGGCCGCATGACGCCCTTCGTCGCCAAGGCCGCCGCCGCCTGGGGCGATCCGCCGCCCTGGGTCCTGCGCCTCGCCGCCGAGGCCGACGCCACGTCGCTGGCCCAGGCCGCCGCCCGGATCGGCTACGGCAAGCCCGCCGTGTCGGCGGTGCTGTCGGCCAGCTACGCCGCCGGCACCGCCAAGATCGAGGCCGCCGTCATCCAGACCCTCGGCGCGCCGCTGTCCTGCCCGGTGCTGGGCGAGATCGACGCCAACCGCTGCCGCGCCGAACAGGATCAACCGTTCCGCCCCCACGCGCCGCTGGCCCGCCTGCTGCGCTCGTCCTGCCCGTCCTGTCCCCACCGCACCGCCCCTCCCGCCGAACGAGGTGCCCCGTGAACATCGCAACCCCCATCGCCGACGCCATCACGGTGGTGGCGCAGCTGATCAACGGCCTGACCGTCCGCCCCGCGCAGCAGGCGCCCGACCAGACGCGCACCCTGGCCGACCGGCTGGACACCGTCGCCGCCCAGGCCGAAGCCGCCGACCTGACCTATGCCGTCCGGATCGAAGCCAAGGCCCGCATGCTGCGCAGCCGCGCCGACGCCGACCCCTACCGCCCCCTGTACGTGAGCGAGCTGATGATCCTGGCCGAGGATCTGGTCCGCATCGCCGGCGAGGTGGCGCAGGTGGAGCACATGCAGGCCGCCATGGCCATCCGCTTCCCGGCGGAGCCCCAGGTGCCCCAGGTGCCGCGGGCACTGCCGCCCGGCGTGTCCGACTTCGCCGCCTACCACGCGCGTCGGAAGGAGATGCGCCGGCAGGACGCCAAGGGGCGCGTCTCCCGCCTGCTCGATCGGCTGGGCTGGTGGCCGCGCCAGGACGGCGACGGGGGAGACGCGGCATGAGCGTTCCCGCCGCAGCCGTCCGCCCGGAGATCCGCCCCGGCTCGCGCGTCGAGGTGCCGCTGGGCGACGGCCTGAGCCTGCGCGGCGAGGTGCAGACGCTGGTCAACGCCAGCGACGGCATCGTCCTGACCCTGATCGACGACACCGGCCATCGCCACCGGCTGAAGGTGCTGCCCGACACCGCGCTTGGCCTGTGCATCGTCACGCCGCCGGTGTCGCTGTCCGACGCCATCAGCCTCGCCGGCCAGATCGTCGGCGGCGCGCAGCCGCGCATCCCGGTCACCCTGCAACTGTCCATGCTCGCCGGCGCCGTCCTGTCGCTGGCGTCCAGACGCGCCCCGTAATCCATCCCCCAGGAGGTAAGCACCCCATGGAAACCGACACCCAAACGGCCGAGCAGGATTGGACGGACGCCAAGGGCGCCCGCTGGCCCTCCAGCTTGGTCAAACCCATCGACAAGCTGCGCACCGACCTGGTCAACCGCGCCATCCAGCGCGCCAAGGGCCTGCGCGAGACCATGGCGACGTTCAAGGCCGATACCATGGCGGAGATCGCCGCCTTCGTGGAGCTGTCGGCGGCCGAGTACGACACCGCCATGGGCGGCAAGAAGGGCAACCTGACCCTGCGCAGCTTCGACGGCCTCCGCGAAGTCCGGGTGCAAGTCGCCGACCGTCTGGCCTTCGACGAGCGCCTCCAGGTCGCCGAGAAGCTGGTGGGCGAGTGCGTCGCCGACTGGTCGGCCGAGGCCCGCCCGGAGCTGAAGCTTCTCGTTCAAAGCGCCTTCAAGACGGACAAGGAGGGCAACGTCAGCACCGGCGCCGTCCTGGCGTTGCGCCGCATCGCCATCGACGACGAACGCTGGCACCGGGCCATGAAGGCCATCGCCGACGGCATCGTCTCCACCGGCTCCAAGAGCTACGTCCGCTTCTACGAGCGCGACACCCCGGAGGGCCAGGAACGGGCCATCTCCCTCGACCTCGCGAAGCTGTGAGGTACGAGATGGCTGACACCACCGTCAACGACGTCCAGGGCATCGCCGGCGCCCAGCTCCGCAGCATCATCGAGCGCGTGGAGCGCCTGGAGGAGGAGAAGAAGGGCCTCGCCGACGACATCCGGGACATCATGGCCGAGGCCAAGGGCCAGGGCTTCGACGTCAAGATCATCCGGCAGATCATCAAGCTGCGGAAGATGGACCAGAGCGACCGGCAGGAGCAGGAGTCGCTGCTCGACCTGTACAAGGTCGCCCTCGGGATGGAGGGCTGAGCGATGGACGTCTCCGCTCTCCCGGTGATCGCCGAGCTGGTCCACTACCCGGACGCCTACGACGGGCCGCACGGCGACGCGCTGGCCGACGTCCTGTCGGAGGTCGGCAGCGAACGCTGGCGCCAGGACCTCCAGTGGGGGGGCACCTCCCACGACGACGCCCACATCCCGGCGGACTGGTACAGCTTCCTCTACGCCCAGGTCGATCGGCTCGTCGACTGCACCGCCAACGCCCAGCCCGATTTCCGCCACCGCCTGATCAACATCGCCGCGCTCGCCGTCGCCGCCGCACAGGCGTGGGACCGGCGGCATGCGCCCACCGCCCATCCCGAGGAGGCGGCCCATGGCTGACCTCTTGCCCATCATCGAAGCGCATATCCGCCGCGCCGTCGCCCAGCGCCTGCACCGCCAGTTCGGCGGCCGGTCCATCCCGGTCACCGCCACCTTGCATGCCCTGGAGTTGGAGAAGGCGGACCTCGACGCGCTGGAGGACGCGCTGCACGCCGTGTGGGACGTCGACCTGATCGTCTTCCGGGATGACAGCGCGTTCTCGCTGGCCGAACGGGTCGCCCGGCGGATCCCGCCGGGAACCCCGGTTCCCGCCGCCCGGCTCGGCTGGCCCTACGTGGAGACGGACGCGGCCGACGTGCCGATCGACGCCGACTACGCGCTGGACGGCGCCGGCCGGCTGGACATCGACCACCCCGGCCTCTGGCGGCCCGGCGTCTGGCTCCACTGGAAGGGCGAGCCAGCCACCAACGCCGCCCTGCACGCCGAATGGCTTGCCCGGCACCACGCCACCCCCAGCCAGGAAAGGTCCGCCGCATGACCCTGGGCGAGATCCTGCACGGCCTGCGCCCGCTGATCGCCGACGCCTTCCAGGTCGAGGAGGCGCGCGTCGTCTCCACCGCCACCCTGCGCGGCGACCTGGGCGGCAAGGCGATCGAGTTCGCGCAGCTGCTCACCGACATCGAGGACGCCTTCGGCGTTCGCGCCGCCCTGCTGCTCACCAACGGCAGTGCCCAATACGCCGACGTGACGGTCGCGGACCTCGCCGCCGCCATCCTCGCCCTCGTCCCCCGCCAGCAGATGGAGATCGCGTGATGGCCGAAGACTTCGGAATACTCAAGCGCTACGCCGAAATGTCGCGCGAGCTGGACCTCGGTCCGGCCATCACCTTCTTCGTGAACGCCCTGGGCGAGGCCGAGACGAAGGTCGGCAGCGCCGACGCCCTGGGCGCCATCCTGGCGGCCTTTGTGGGCGCGGCCACCACGGCGGCGGCCAACCGCTCCATGGCGTTCGACAACATCGAGGCGATGCTGGCGAAGGCCCAGCAACTGGTGGCGTCGACGCGCCTCGCGGTCGAGAACGGCACGCCGCTGCCCAAGGGCATGGCCGGTGGCCGGACGAGCATGGTCACCCGCCGCACGGTGGGCAACGCATGACCGCCGCCGCGCCGACCCTCACCGTCGAGCCGATCGGCGGTTCCGGCATTCTCGTCATCCTGGTGGCCGGCCTGCCCGGCCACCAGGAGGCGGAGGTCGCCTTCCTCATCGACGCCGGCCGCGTGCGGACGCTGAATGCGGCGCGCGGCCTGTCCGTGCCCCGCCTTGAGCGCCCGCTCGCCCCCGGCCTTCCCAGCATCGCCGCCATCTTGCGCGGCGCCGTCCAGCCCCAGGAGGACGCATCGTGAGCGACCGCCAGATCGACGCCCGCATCCGCCAGCTCGCGGCACGGTCGCTGCCGCCCGAGGAGATCTGCGTCCGCCTCTGCCTGTCGTGGCAGCGCGTCGCCCGCGTGCTGGGCCCGGCGGTGCAGCCCGCGCCCGCCGCGCCGGAAGAGCCGCCGGTCCAGGCGGATTCGCCGCCCGCCAAGGTCGCTACCGCCGCTCCCGTCACCATCATTCCCCAGGCCGAGCCGGAAGCGGCCGAACCTTCGGCCGCGCCTGCGCCATACACCCTCGATCCGATAGAGGGCCGGGTGCTGGAACTGCTGACGGCGGCGGCACAGGCCGGTCTGCGGTGCCCCGCCAACAGCGCCATGGCCGGCATCCTCGCGCTCGGCCAGTCGAGCGTCTGTCGGGCGGTGCAAGTGCTGGCCGAGCACGGCTTGATCCGGATCGCCCGGAAGGGGCCGCAGCGGCGCATCTCGATCGTCAACGCCGGATGCACGACCGACTGGTCGCCGCATCCACGCTCGCGCGGAGGCGGCATGGCCATCACGCCGCCCGGCTTCGACCACTCGGTCGTTGACCAGGCCCGCCGGCTGCTGATGAGCCGCGATTACGAAGTGCTCTCCGCCGGACCCGCCCTCTTCAAGGTCGACGGCCGGATCCGGACCGCCGACGAGCTGGTGAGCATGGCGAACCGCACGCTGCAGCTCATGAACCGTCCGCCGTTGTCAAGGGCTGCCGCATGACGACGCCGCACCTCGAACTTGCGTTGCGCCTGGCCCACGCCGCGGTGGAGCTGCGGCGCCCCATCGGCGAGCGCGGCCGGCGCCGGCTGCGCGCCATGCTGTGCGAAGCGAGCGGCGAGCTGATGGCAACCAACGCCGCCCCGCCCGTGCCGACCCCGGCGCCGACGCCGACCAACCCGCTGGTGATGGTCGAGGCGGCGATCGCCGCCGCCCGCGCCGCGGGGGAGTCGAACATCGACATCGTCGCCACCGTCAACGACGCGCTGGAAAGCGCGGTCGCTCCGCAGTGAGGTCTCCATGGTCGCCTACTCGTTTCAGAAGCGTTTCATCGACCCCGTTGTCGCCGGCCTGGAGCCGGGGCCGCTGGTGCCGGGGATGAAGCGCCAAACCATCCGCGCCCCGCGCAAGCGCCATGCCCGGCCGGGCGAGGTCATCCAGCTCTACGCGGCCATGCGGACCAAGCACTGCCGCCGGATCGGCTCGCCCACCTGCACGGCCGTGCAGCGCGTCCGGCTGTTGCTGCCGTCGCCATCACAAGCGGCCCGCCTGATCCTGTACAGCGCCACCGCCCCCACTTGGATCGAAATGGCCGATGCGACCGAGCTGGACATCTTCGCCCGCTGGGATGGCTTCCACGACTTCGACGACATGGCCGCCTTCTGGCGCGACAACCACCCCGGCGTGACGGAGTTCGCCGGGGTGCTCGTCCGCTGGCAGCCTGCACAGGAACCCCTCCGATGAAGCGCCGCACCGCTACCTCCATCCTCGACTTGGCGCGAACGCCGGACGGCGTGCGCAACGTTGTCGACCACGGCATTGCCGATTACTGGCTCAACCGCTTGCTGGCGCTGGGCGAAGAAGTGAAGGGAGGCATGAACGCCCACCTCGCCCTGTTCGACGCCACCAGCAACGACGCCACCCGCACCGGCGGACACGCGGTGTTGCAGGCCACCGCCCAGGAGCTGACGAAGCGCTACAGCAAGGACGCACTGGCGCTGGTGCTGGTCCATGAGGTGTTCCTCACCTTCGGGCTGGCCCCCGTCACTGCCGAAGTTCGTGACCGCTTCACAAAGGACTACGAGCGGCTGCACGCAGAGCTATCCACTTGGGAGGGGCTGGTGCAGCTCCGCCGCCAAGGTACGCGCCTGGCTGACTGGCAGGCCGCCAAGCCGAAGCGACGGGGCGGCAAGGCGGGAGCCAGGGCGACCAAGCGGACCGTCTTCCGCCTGACGGAAGCACAGGAACTCTGCGTCCTGGAGTGGATGGACGAGCACTCCCACAGCGGGATGCGGGGCTTCCAGGTTGAGCAGGACAGCCTTCCCGGCATTCCCGATCTGGGCCGCGCCATCATCCATCTGGCCGAAAAGGGCCTGTGCGCCACCGAAGATCCCGACTTCTGCCAACTCTTGCACGCTGGTTCCGAGCGTCTTTTCAAGCTCCGCATGGGTGGCCGCAAGCCCGGCAAACCCACCGTTTGAACGCGCGTCAAAACGCGTGCAGCGCAGCAATGGGACTGTGGTCCCCAATCCCAAAGAGAGGCCGTCATGAGCACCACCAGCACCTTTCCCGTCCTGACAGGACTTGGCAACAAGCCGCTGCCCGGCCAGCCGAAGACGGTCCCGTTGTCTCTCGTCCAACCGCACGAAGCCCAGGCGCAGCGCAATCACGGCCAGTCGCTTCGCCGCCTCGCCGAGCGTGGCGGCTTGTCGCCCACCGAATTGGTGGCGGTGCTGGAAGACCGGCCATGGCGCCGCATGGATCCAGCCGCTGCCGTCGCGCGGCTGAATGAGTTGGTGCAGCAGTTCCAGGCCCGGCCGGTGTCGGCGGCGCATCCCTGCCCGGAGTGCGGATGGGACGGCAATCTGCTGGACATACCGCTCTGCCCGGTCGGGCACGGCGAGCCTTCTTCGCGATCAACCGAACCCGCGCCGGGCGGTTTCCCGGCACCACATGGAGAGCACACTATGAACATCCGAGCCAAGTTCTGCTGCAACAACCTCGCCGAGCGAAACGATACCGCCGGGACCAAGGTCGCCGAAGAAGTTTATTTCGCCCCGGTGTACTCCGCCGACCCCAACAGCGAGAATGCGAAGTGGTCGGCGGCAACGCCGGGCGGCCAGCTTCACATGTACATCAGCAACCCCGATGCTTGGGGCGCGTTCGAGCAGGGCAAGGAATACTTCCTCGACTTCACGCCGGCCGGCTGATCGTGCGGTGGCGGCCTTCGGGCCGCCACTACCGCACCCGCGAGATAGCGCCAAGGCTCCGTAGGAGCGCCGGCCTATCCGCGCTGCACCGCAACTGCGGTACGCCACCAAACGAGGGTATTGAAATGCGAACTCCCGTCAAACCATCCGGCGCGGATCGTGACCAGCAGCGCAAGAGGGAGCTGGCGGCCATCCACGCCATGAAGAAGGAACTGGCGCTCGCCGATGATTGCTACCGGGCGCGCGTCCTTCAGGCTTCGAACGGGCGGACGGACAGCTCCGCCGAACTGACCACGGCGGAGCGCCGGGCGCTGCTCGACGGCTTCCGCGCCCTCGGCGCCGGCCAACCGAAGGGCAAGGCCGCCGGCCGGCCGACGTCGCGCTACGCCGATACGCCGCAGCTCGGGAAGATCCGCGCGCTGTGGATCGACCTGCACCAGGCCGGTACCGTCAAGAGCCGGGGCGTTCCGGCCATGGACGCCTTCATCGCGAAGGTGACCGGTCAGCAGATGGGCCGCCTGCCGATCGCCCAGGCGGCCAAGGTGATCGAGGCGCTGAAGGCCATGCACGCCCGCGCCCAGAAGGCCGAGGCCAAAGGATGACGGAGGAGCGCGTCCACTTGCCCGGCATCCTGGGCGACCTCGCCCGCGCCGGCCACGTCGACGCGGCGTGGAAGCTCGTGCAGGCGTGGGGCGGCACAAAGCGGAAGGTTCCGGCCAACCCGCGCCTCGGCCAGCCGCTGGTGGAATTGATCGGGCTTGAGGCGGCGCAGGTGCTCGCCGCCATCTACCCTGGCGAACAGGTGGACGTGCCGAACGCCAAGTCCACCAAAGCCCTGAAGCAACACATCTTGCGCGCCACTGGCACAACGCGTCAGATTGCCATGGAACTCGGCTGCACCGAGCGGCACGTCCGCAAGGTCAATGCTGAGGTCCGCGCCGTCGACCCCAAGGCACCCAGCCTGTTCGACTGACGCGGAACCGGTTCCGGCGGTCGCATCCTCCCCATTACGGACTACCCTGACCCGCGACGCGGGGGCGGAACCAGTTCCGTGCCCGCCTGAAGACGCATGCGCGCGAAACTCGCGGCATCCCACCACCCACGGGAGTGCCGCCTTTGTCCCCCGCCGACGACCTGTTCGAGCGCGCGCTCGTCTTCGTGTTGAAGCACGAGGGCGGCCTGTCCAACGATCCCGCCGATCCCGGCGGCATCACCAACTTCGGCATCAGCCTGCGCTTCCTGCGCGCCGAAGGGCTGCTCGACCTCGACCACGACGGCTTGGCCGATGGCGACGTGGACGGCGACGGCGACGTCGATGCCGACGATATCCGCACGATGCCGCGTGAGCGCGCCGCCCAGCTCTACCGCTCGCGCTGGTGGGACCGCCACGGCTACGCGCGCATCATCGACCCGGCCATCGCCATCAAGACCTTCGACCTCGCGGTCAACATGGGCCCCGGCCCCGCCCACCGCTGCCTCCAGCGCGCGGTGCGTGCCTGCTGGTTCCCCGTCTCCGACGACGGCGTCCTGGGTCCCAAGTCCATCTCTGCCGTCAACGCCGCCGACGCGCGGTCGCTGATCGCCGCGCTGAAGAGCGAGGCGGCCGGCTTCTACCGCGGCCTCGTCCTCGCCCGTCCGCCCCTCGGCACGTTCGAGAAGGGCTGGCTCAACCGCGCCTACGCCCAGCCCACCTGATCCTGGAGGTTCCCCGTGCCCGTCTCCGCCGCGCCCTTCCTGCTGATCGCCGCCCTGACGGTGGCCATGATCGGCTTCGTCGCCGTCGTCATCCACCTCTGCTTCACCCGCGACGATCGCGCGGCCATGGCGGCGGCCTTCGCCGTGGGCTTCGTCCTGATGCCCTTCACCGCCCTGGCCGGCGACGGCACCACCGTTGATCTCTCGCCCCTCCTGGTCACCGTCGTCGGCACGGTGGGCACCGCCATCACGGCGATCGTCGGCATCCTGGCGCGGGCGCTGGTCCGCTCCATCGAACGCCGCACCGGCCTGGAGGTCGATGCGCACACCCGCGACTACCTGGAAAAGGCGCTGGACCGTGCCATCAGCTACGGCACCGCCAAGGCCGAAGCCTTCGTCGCGAAGCAGGCCGAGCCGATCGACCTGCACAACACCACCGTGGCGCTGGCCGCGCAATACGCCCTGGATCGCGTGCCCGGCGCGCTGAAGCATTTCGGTATCGACGACATCAGCCTGCACAACATGGTCGAGGCCCGCCTGCTGATGCTGGTGGACAAGAACGTCATGCCGCCGGCGGAGTCCGCAGTTCTGGACGCGACCGCCCCCGCCCAGGGGGTGTGACGTGGACACGCCGTTACGACTGACCGCCGGCCGGGAGATGCGCTGATGGACGAGCTGGTCAAATGGGGCTGGGCCATCGTCCTGCTCATCAACCTGTTCCTCGGCTGGCTCCTGTGGTCGATGCGCGCCGCCTTCGTGCCGCGCGCCGACTTCGACAAGCTGGCCACGCGCGTCGCGCTGATCGAGCAGGAGCTGCGCCACCTGCCGACGCACAAGGACTTCGCCGTCCTGCGCGACGACGTCGCCCAGCTGGAGGGCAAGGTCGACGCGCAGCAGCAGCTGCTCGCCGGCATCAGCGCCAGCGTCCGGCGGATCGAGGACTACCTCCTCAACACGAAGGCCAAGGCATGAGCTTCCAGGATCATCTGATCGAGGATCTGCGCCTGGTGCTCCTGCGCCTCCTTGCCGAGGCGCCGGGGGCGAGGGCCAACGCCTCCATCCTCCAGGATCTGGCCAACCGGCTGGGCCACCACGTGACGCGCGAACAGGTCGTGCAGCAGCTTGGATACCTCGGCACGCTCCAGGCCGTGGCCACCGAGCAGGTGGGAACCGTCCTGGTCGCCGAGCTGCGCGCCGCCGGCGACAACCACCTCAAGCGCCTGGGCGCTCCGTTGCCGGGCGTCAAGCTGCCCAGCCTGGGCTGACGCCATGGCCGCCCGCTCCAGCATCGACCGTCTGCCCAAGGAAATCCGCGAGGCCATCGGCCAGTTGCGGCAGGACGGCGCGACGATCGACGAGATCCTCGCCCACCTGCGCGGCATGCAGGTCGACGTCTCGCGCAGTGCGGTTGGCCGCCACGTCCAGAAGATCGAGAAGATCGGCGCGCAGCTGCGCGAGACGCGCGAGGCCGCTGAAGCGCTGGTGAGGGAGCTGGGCGACGAACCCGACAGCAAGGTGGCGCGGCTGAACATCGAGCTTGGTCACGCCATGCTGATGCGCCTGCTGGCCGGCAAGGACGGCGAGCCGGTCCAACTCGACGCCCAGGAAGCCAATTTCGCGGCCGGCGCCATCCAGAAGCTGACATCGGCCCGGAAGACGGACGCCGACCTGGTGCTGAAGCTCCAGGCCGAGGCCGACAAGAAGGCACTCGCCACGCTTGAGGCGGTGGGCAAGAAGAAGGGCCTGTCGGCCGACATGGTCAAGGCCATCAAGGAAGACTTCCTCGGTATCCGCAAGGCCGCCGCATGAGCGCCCCCTGGCCCGATAAGAGCAGGCCGGCCGACCTGCCGGCCGCGCTGCTGGGCGACGCCGGAGACGGCCTTGACCTGCTGCTCGGCTATCAGCAGAAGTTCCTCGCCACGACGGGAATGCACACCGTCATCGTGTGCGAGAAGTCCCGCCGCATCGGCTTCACCTGGGCCGTCGCCGCCGACGCCGTCCTCACCGCCGCCGCCGAGAAGAAGGCCGGCGGCATGGACGTGCTGTACATCGGCTACAACCTCGACATGGCCAGAGAATTTGTGGACACCGCCGGTTCCTGGTCCCGGCTGTTCGACAAGGCGTGCTCGGCCAGCGACGAGATCCTGTTCGACGACGGCAGCGACGACGGCATCAAGGCGTTCCGCATCACCTTCGCCAGCGGGTTCGAGATCCTGGCGTTGGCCAGCCGCCCGCGCTCCCTGCGCGGCCGGCAGGGGTACGTCATCGTCGACGAGGCGGCCTTCCACGATGATCTGGACGAGCTGATCAAGGCGGCCATGGCGCTGCTGATCTGGGGCGGCAAGGTCGCGATCATCTCCACCCACGACGGCACCGACAACCCGTTCAACCAGCTGATCGAGTCCATCCGCGCCGGCAAGAAGCCCTATGCCGTGCTGCGCGTCACCTTCGACGAGGCCATCGCGGATGGGCTGTACCGACGTATCTGCATGGTCAAGGGCGAGGAGTGGACGGCCGAGAAGGAGGCGGCGTGGCGCGCGGAGATCGTGGCCAGCTACGGCGACGCGGCCGACGAGGAACTGCACGTCATCCCCAAGCACAAGGGCGGCACATGGCTCCCGCGCCCTCTGGTGCTGGCCCGCATGTCGGACGAGATCCCCGTGCTGCGCTGGCAGGTCGAGCCCGGCTTCGTCGACCTGCCGGACTACGCCCGCCAAGCGGTGGCCCTGGCATGGTGCGAGGAGAACCTGCGCCCCGTTCTGGATCGCTGCGACCGCGAGCGGCAGTCCTTCTACGGCCATGATTATGCCCGCCTGCGCGATGCCTCGATCGGCATGCCGGCCCAGCTCCTGTCCGACCTGACGTTGCGCGCGGCGTGCGCGTTGGAGATGCGGCAGGTCCCCGACGAAGAGCAGAAGTTCGTCGTCAAGTACGTGCTCGACCGTCTGCCGCGCCTGACGCGCGCGGCGATCGACGCGGGCGGCAACGGCGCCAGCTTGGCCGAACGCATGCGCCAGCACTTCGGGCCCCAGACGGTGATCGAGGTGAAGTTCAGCACCGAGTGGTATCGCGTGAACATGCCGCCGTTCAAGGCGGCGTTCGAGGGCGCCTCGATCCTGCTGCCCAGGGACGCCGACTGGCTGGTCGACTTCGGCCAGTTCGAGGTGCGCGACGGCGTCGCCCAGCTGAAGCGCACCCAGGCACGCACCATGGGCGCGGACGGCAACATGCGCCACGGCGACGCCGGCATCGCCGCCGCCCTGTGCCACTTCGCCAGCCGCCAGGACCCGGCGGAGTACGCCTACACGCCTGCGCTCCAGCGGGATCCGGTGCTCGACTACGAACCGAGGCCCGGTGACGAGCCCGTCTGGGATGATGACCAGCAGGTCTGGCTATTTCGCAATGGAGCTTGGTGATGCCGACCGTCCTATCCCCGATCCTGGGCCCCGAGGGCCAGCCCATTCGGCGCGAGGTGCTGACGGAAGAGATTGCCGGCCCAAGCGTGACCGGCGTGCGGCAGGTGCTGGCCGATCATCCCTCCTACGGCCTGACGCCGGCGCGCCTGGGCACCATTCTGCGCGCGGCCGAGGGCGGCGACACCGCCGCCTATCTGGCGCTGTGCGAGGACATCGAGGAGAAGTTCATCCACTTCCGCTCCGTCCTCGCCACCCGCCGCTTGGCCGTCTCCGGGCTGGAGGTCACCGTCGAGGCGGCGTCCGACAAGCTGGAGGACGTGGCCGCCGCCGACCTGGTGCGCGAGATCGTCGCCGATCCGGAGTTCCCGGACGCGCTGTACGACCTGCTGGACGGCCTCGCCAAGGGCTACGCCGTCTCTGAGATCGTCTGGGAAACCTCCGAGCGGCAGTGGATGCCGCGCAAGCTGATCTGGCGCGAGCCGAGCTGGTTCCAGTTCGACCGCGTCGACCATACCACCTTGCGCATGCGCGAGTCCGGCTACCCGGATGGCCGGGACCTCGATCTCTTCAAGTTCATCGTGCACCGCCCGCGCACCAAGTCCGGCATCCCCATCCGTGGCGGCTTGGCCCGGCCGGCCTGCTGGGCATGGCTGTTCACATCGTTCGGCACGAAGGACTGGCTTTCCTTCGTCGAGACCTACGGCCAGCCCATCCGCGTCGGCCGGTACGGCCCCGGCGCCAGCAAGTCGGATATGGACGCCCTCCTGCGCGCCGTGCGGAACATCGCCGCCGACGCCGCCGCCATCATTCCCCAGTCGATGATGCTGGAGTTCATCCGCGCCGAGGGCGCCTCGGCCAACGCGGACATCTTCAAGGGGCTGGTCGAGTTCTTCGAGCGCCAGACCAGCAAGCTGGTGCTGGGCCAGACGACGACCACCGACGCCATCTCCGGCGGGCATGCCGTGTCGCAGGAGCACCGCCAGGTGCAGGAGGACATCGAGCGCGCCGACGCCCGCCAGCTCGCCGCCACGCTGATGCGCGACCTCGCGGCGCCCGCCGTCGCCCTCAACATCCCGAAGGCCAAGCCCCCGCTGCTGCGCATCGGCCGGCCGGACCAGCAGGACTTGAAGCTGCAGCTGGAAGCGCTGAAGACGCTGGTGCCCATGGGCATGAAGGTGTCCATGTCGGAGGTCCGCGACCGCTACAACTTCAGCGACCCGGACGAGGGGGACGAGCTGCTGGCCGCCCCGTCGGCGTCGGCGCCGGACCCGGCGGCCGATCCCGCTGGGAGCCCCGCCGCGCCACCCCCGCCGGCGAGGGGCCCCGCCGACAAGGCGCTGGCCGCCGCCCAGATCCCTGGCGCCGACGACGGCGACGCCGTCGATCGGCTGGTCGACGAGATGCTGGGCGACTGGGAACCGCTGGCCGCCCCGCTGGTGGAGGCGGTGATCCAGGCCGCCCGCGAGGCGGCGGGACCGGAGGAGTTCCTGCGCCGCCTCGCCGACCTCGCCGGCGCCGCCGACCTGGCGCCGCTCCAGGACATGCTGGCCCGCGGCCAGTTCGTGGCCCGCGTCGCCGCGCGGGCCGGCGTGATGGGGGGTGGCAATGTCTGACCAATTGGCGAAGCTGCGGGCCAGCACCACCGGCGCTGCCATTGTCGCACAGGTCGCGCCTTCTCCCAGGCTAAAGGTCATTACGAGCCGCTACGGCACCGTGCACATTGTCATGAAGCCGGACGAGGACAACCGGGCCCGGATCGATATGACGCCGCGCGAGGCGTTCCTCATGGGCCTCTTACTCGTCCTTCATGCGTTCCGTGCCCGTCGCGCCGCTTGGCGCCATCGGAAATGGCGCGCGTGATGGCCGGGCAGAACCGCTCTACCGCCGTCATGGCCCGCCGGGTCGAGCCGCCGGACTCGCTCGACTACTTCCCCACTCCGCCCTGGGGGACGCGCGCCTTGTGCGAGTTGGTGCTGGGCGGGCGCGAGGCGCTGGCGCCGCTGTCAGTTTGGGAGCCGGCCTGCGGCGGAGGGCACATGGCCACGCCGCTGGCCGAATATTTCGGCCAAGTCTACGCCAGCGACGTTTTCCGCTACGGCTTCGGCGAGGTGGGCGATTTCCTCGACACGACGCTGGGCGCCCACTGGATGCCGCCGGGCCCGGTCGACTGGGTCATCACCAATCCACCCTTCAATGCGGCGGAAGACTTCGCTTGGCGAGCGCTGTCCGTCGCGCGCATGGGCGTTGCGCTGTTCTGCCGCGTGCAGTGGCTGGAGACCGACACGCGCGACGCGCTGTTCACCCGGCACCCGGTGACCTACTGCCCCTTCATCGAGCGCATCTCGCTCCTGAAAGGCCGCCTGGACCGTCGCGCGCGTTCCGCCTCGGCCTATGCTTGGTTCGTGTTCCGGCTCGGTGCCACCGCCGAAGGGCTGGTCCGCCTGCGCCCTGGCACCCGCGCCCGGTTCGAGCGCGACGAGGATTACATCGACCACCAGCCGGTGGACGGGCTGGCGCTGTTCGAGACTGCCCATGGCTGATCCCACCCCCACGCTCACGCCGCTGCCGCCGGAGGAGGCGATCGGCTTCTTGAAGGCCAAGGGCTATCGCGTCTCCTTCGCTTGGCAGGACATGTGGCAGGCCGAGCACGCGCACGCCTTCACGGTGGCCAAGATGATGAAGGCCGACCTGCTGGCCGAGGTGCACGGCTCGCTGGTCAAAGCCATCGCCGACGGGCAGAGCTACGAGCAGTGGGCTGCGGACATCGAGCCGCGCCTCCAGGCCGCGGGCTGGTGGGGGCGCAAGCCCATGGTCGATCCGGCCGATGGGCGGGCCAAGGTGGTGCAGCTTGGCAGTCCCCGCCGGCTGCGCATCATCTTCGACACCAACGTCCGCATGGCGCAGGCGGCCGGGCAGTGGGAACGCATCGAGCGCGTCAAGGCGGCCCGGCCGTACCTGCGCTACGTCGCGGTGAAGGACACCAAGACGCGGCCGGATCACGCGGCGTGGCACGGCACCATCCTGCCGGTCGACCATGCCTGGTGGGACGAGCGTTCACCGCCTTGCGGGTGGCGCTGCCGCTGCACGCTCCAGCAGCTCTCGGCGCGCGACCTGGAGCGGCAGGGCTGGACGGTCACCGAGAACCCGCCGCCGTCCGACCCGCGCCCCTGGACCAACAAGCGCACCGGCGAAGAGGTCATGGTGCCCGCCGGCGTCGATCCCGGCTTCGCCTACCACAAGGGCAAGGCGGCCCGCGACGCGCAGGCGGCGCGCCTGCTGGCGCAGAAGCGCGACGCCCTACCGCCGGCGCTGCGCGGCGCGGTGGACGGCCCCGGCGGAGAGCCGTCCGTCCCGCCCGCCGCCCGTGCCGTGGCGCAAGCGGAATCGCAGGTGCTGGAGCGCGGCCGGGACACCGGCCATGAGCACCTGGTCATCGTCGACGCCACCTCCGGCACCGTCATCGAGGCGCGCACCGACGGCCGGACCAACACCGTCAACCCATCGACGGAGGCCGCCGCGCAGCTGGCGGACCCGGCCCGCCGGCTCGTCGTCGTGCACAACCACCCCGGCGGCTCGTCGCTCAGCCCGGCCGACCTGTCGGCCACGGCCCACTATCCGGGCATCGCCGAGATCCGCGCCATCGGCCACGACGGCACGCGGTACGCGGCCAGCGTGGACCGCACGCTTCCCGCGGAATCCCTCGCCACCATGGCCCGTGCTGCCCGGCGCGCGGCCGAGCAGGCGTTGTTGGACGCCGTCGTCACGGGCGCGCTGCCGGCGGTCGAGGCCAACCGCGTGGTCGCGCACGCCGCCGTGCAGGCACTGGCCGATGCCGGGCATCTGGTCTACACTGTCCAAGCATCGCCGTCCTTCGACCAGTTGCTGGCCGATCGCGCGGCGTTCCTGAAGGCCGCGATGGACGCGGCGCGACTGGCGATCGGGAGGACGGCATGACGCATCCCGGCTTCATCGACCCGCCCGCCCTGTGGGACGGCATCGACGCTTGGCGTGCCCATCTCGCCTTTGTGGAGGCACTGCCGGTTGACGATCCGGTGCGTGCCGGGTTGCTCGACGAGGCCCGCGCGACCATCGCCGAACTGGAACGCGATAGGATCGCCGCTGGTGGCCCTGTCCGTGCCGCCGGGTAGTCCGGGACCCTCCGCCACCCGCAGGCGTTCAAAACCCCGTTCAAACGCCCCGCAATCGGTATCGCGCGCGCAAGGGTGATACCCCGTCTGGCACCAACCGCCCGGACGGGGGAGACGCGGAACCCGTTCCGCGTCGGTTCCGCGCGCCCATCCCCCTAATCTCGGCTCCATCGCATCCCGCCTTTTCGAGCCGAGGCCACCCGTGCCCACCCGCGTTCCCACCACCGGAACCGCTGCGTCCGACGTTGCGCTCGCCAGCGCCGTCCTGACCGGCGCCCTGGACGTCTCCTCCGGCAAGCCGCCGGAGTGGGTCCAGCTGATGCCGGCCGGCGCCTTCAAGCCGGCGGACGGCCGGCCGGGCTGGACCCTGCCGGACGCCCAGGCGGTCATCGGCGCGTCGCTCGCCGCCGCTGCCGGCGGGATGCTCCCGATGGACTACGACCACGCGCTCGACCTCGCCGCTCCCCAGGGTGGGCGCGCTCCCGCCGCCGGATGGATGACCGCGCTGGAAGCCCGCGCGGACGGCATCTGGGCGAAGGTCGAGTGGACCGACGCCGGTGCGCGAGCCGTCGCCTCCAGGGAGTACCGCTTCCTTTCACCCGCCTTCCTGCACGCCAAGGACGGCACGGTCACACGGATCCTCGGCGCCGCGCTCGTGAACCGGCCGGCGCTACCCCAGCTGCCAGCTCTGGCGGCCCATCACGGAGAGCCCATGAACGAGCTTCTGCGAAAGCTCCTGGAGGCACTCGGCCTGCCCGAGACCGCCGACCAGACGACGGCGCTTGCTGCCGTCTCCACCCTGAAGGCCGGCACCGGCCAGCTCACCGCCCTGTGTTCGGCGGCCGGGCTGGAGGCGTCGGCCACCATCGACCAGCTGGCCGCCACCATCACGGGTCTGAAGACGGCGGCCGGTCAGGTCAAGGCCATCGCCGCCGCCGCCGGCCTGCCGGAGGCCACGCCGGCCGAACAGGTCATCACCGCCGTCAAGGGCCTGAAGGGTGGCGCCTCGCTGCTGGAGCAGCAGGTCGCCACGCTGGCCGCCCAGGTCAACTCGCTGGTGGGCGACAAGCACACGGCCAAGGTCGACGACGCCATCAAGGCCGGCAAGTTCACCCCCGCCCAGCGCGGCGACCTGCTGGCGCTGGCTTCGGCCAACCCCGACCTGCTCGACCGCATGATCGCGTCGGCGCCGGTCATCCTCTCGCCCGGCTCCACCGACCTCGGCACCCGCCAAGCGGCCGAAGGCGAGCTGACGGCGGAGCAGAAGGCGGTGTGCGCCGCGATGGGCCTGTCCGAGGACGCCTTCAAGAAGTCGCTCGCCGCGCAGAAGACGGGGGCGTAACCGATGGCCGCCCTCACGACCGACCGCAACACCCTGGCCCGCAACGGCGGCTTCACACACATGGAGCGTGACCTCGCCGCCAACACCTCCGTCTTCGCCGGCTCCATGGTGGCGCAGAACGCCGCCGGCGCCGCCGTCCCGGCCTCGGCCACCAACACGCTGACCGTGCTCGGCCGCGCCCAGCACCGCGCCTCCACCGTGGCGGGCTCGACGCTGCCGTCGAAGGTGGTGATCGAGCGTGGCGTCTTCCGCTTCGCCAACTCTGCCGCCGGCGACGCCATCACCATCGCCGACTACGGCAAGCCCTGCTACGCGGTCGACGACCAGACGGTCGCCAAGACCGACGACACCGGGGCGCGTCCGCAGGCCGGCATCATCCGCGACGTGGACGCCCAGGGCGTCTGGGTCGAGATCTGAAGGAGCCGCCCGCATGCTCATCACCGCGTCCAGCCTGCTCGCGCTGTACACCGGCTTCCAGACGTCCTTCCAGAACGGCTTCGGCAGCGTCAAGTCCCAGTGGGACATGGTCGCCATGGAGACGCCGTCGACCACCTCGGAAGAGAACTACGGCTGGATGAAGGACATCCCCGGCTTCCGGGAGTGGATCGGCCCGCGCGTCGTCCACAACCTGGAAACCGCGTCCTACCTGATCCGCAACAAGGATTGGGAACTCACCATCGGCGTCGACCGCAACAACATCGAGGACGACAAGTTCGGCCTCTACGCGCCGATGTTCACCGAGATGGGGCGCCAGACGGCGAACTTCCCCAACACGCTGGTGTTCCCGCTGCTGAAGTCCGGCTTTGCCAAGCCCTGCTACGACGGCCAGTACTTCTTCGACACCGATCACCCGGTGATCGCGGAGGACGGCAGCACGGTCTCCGTCTCCAACTATCAGGCCGGTGCCGGCACGCCGTGGTTCCTGATGGACCTCAGCCGGGCCATCAAGCCGATCGTCTACCAGAAGCGCCGCAGCTTCGATTTCGTGCGCATGGACGCTCCGACCGGCGAGATCGTGTTCGATCGCAAGCAGTACCGCTACGGCGTCGATGGCCGCGCCAATGTCGGCTTCGGCTTCTGGCAGCTCGCCCACGGGTCCAAGGCCGACCTGACGCACGCGAACTACGAGGCCGCCCGCACCGCCATGCAGAACCTCAAGCGCGACCATGGCGAGCCGCTGGGCGTCAACCCCACGCACCTGGTGGTGCCGCCGTCGCTGGAGGGCAAGGGCCGCCAGATCCTGGAGAACCAGCGCAAGGCCAACGGCGAGGACAACGAGTGGAAGGGCACCGCCCAGCTCGTCGTCGTTCCCTGGCTCGCCTGATCGGAGGACCGCGCATGGACAAGTTCAACATGTTTCAGCCGGACCTCGTCATCGCCGCCCGCCCGGCCGGCGGCTTCCGCCGCTGCGGCGTGCACCATACGCCTGAGCAGAAGCGCCATCCGGCTGGCACCTTCACCCCGGAGCAGATCGAGCAGCTCATGGCCGAGCCCAACCTGCTGGTCGTGGCGGTCGACCCGCAGCCGGCCGAAGGCGGCGAGGAGAAGCCCGGCGGCAAGGCCAAAGGCCCGGCGGCGAAGGCGCCGGCCGACTGACGGGATACCAGCGGGGATGATCCGGGGAGCGGCGACCGCGCGCGGCTCCCCTGGGAACCCACGAAGCGCGGAGGGGGCGCGGCCTTCCCCCTCCTGCGACCTCCAGCAGCAGCGGTTCCATGAACACCGACCAGCTCCGTCAAACCATCCGGCGCATCGGCGCCCGCGGCTGCACCAAGGGGCAGCACGCGGCGGCCCTCACCCGCATCGAGCGCATCGTCGGCGCCGCCGGCGAGGTGGCGGCGCTGATCCGCGAGACCGGCGCGACCTCGCCCCACCTGACGGCCGAGGAGCGCGCGCTGGTCGCCGCCGTGGAGGGCCGCGCCTGATGCCCGCCTACACCGACAAGGCCGCGCTGGTCGCCCGTTACGGCACGAAGAAGCTGGTCGACCTGACCGACCGCGAGCAGCCCTACACGGAAACCATCGTCGACGCCGTCCTTGACCAAGCCATCGCGTCGGCCGCCGCGGTGATCGACGCCCATCTGGCGGGCCGCTACGCCCTGCCGCTCGCCTCCGTTCCGGCGGTGGTGGCGCAGATCGCCGGCACGCTCTCCATCGCCGGCCTGTACATCGACGACGCACCGGCCAAGGTCACCGCCGACTACCAGCAGGCCATGAAGATGCTGCGCGACATCCGCGACGGCTCCCTGGCGCTCGACGTCGCCGGGGTGGAGCCGGCCGCAGCGCAGGCCGGCTCCATCGAGGTCGTAGCCGGCGAGCGCCTGTTCGGCCGCGACAACATGGCGGGGTTCTGATGACCGGCGCCTCCATCAAGATCGAGGACGCGGCCCTCCTGGCGATGCTGGACAACGCCGCAGCCGCCGGCCGCGATCTGACCGGGCTGCTGGACGAGCTGGGCGCGCAAGTGGAGCTAGCCACCCAGCGAAGCTTCGAAACCGAGCAGGACCCGGACGGTAACCCCTGGCCGAAGTCGCTCCGCGCCCTGGCCAAGGGCGGCCAGACACTCACATTGACGGCGCGCCTGCGCCAGTCGATCACCCGCCGCGTCTCAGCGCATGCGGTTGAGGTGGGCACCCCCGTCGTCTATGCCGCCATCCACCAGTTCGGCGGTGAGGTGAAGCACGAGGCTGGCACCGTCACGCTGTACCGCCACTACGACGCGAAGAGCGACACGTTCGACCCGCGCTTCCGCCGCAAGTCCAAGTCCAACTTCGCGACTGAACACGTCCGCGGGGCCTACACAGTCACGATGCCCAAGCGTCCCTTCCTGGGCGTGGGGCCGCGCCTCAGCAGCATACTGCGCGAGGTCACCCGCGACTGGTTGCGCCGGAACACCGGCGGGGTGGCACGCGCATGAGCGGCTTCACCCCCATCGACTTGGCCGCCGCCGTCCAGACCCGCATCAGCGGCAGCGTCGCGGACCTGAAGCACACCACCGCCGGCGCGGTCGAGTTCGCCGAGCTGGTGTCCAAGAAGCTGTTGCCGGCCCGTCTGCCGGCCGCGTTCGTCGTTGCCGGCGCCTTGGTTGGCGACGGCGTCCGCCGCGTCGGCGCCGTGTCCATCGAGGTCGCCCAGGCGGTCACCGTGATCCTGGTGCAGGGCAGCGCCAAGGACGCCACCGGCGAGGCGGCCCGCGCCGCCTGCTGGCCGCTGGAATGGGCCGTCATCGACTGCCTCACCGGCTGGGCCCCGGCCGAAGGTTACGCCGAGCTGCTCTTCGAAGAGGACGCCCTGCGCGGCCTGGGCGGCGAGGGCCGCACCGGCGCCGTCGCCGCCACCCTGACCTTCACCACCGAGTGGAAACTCCACAAGCGCACGACAGGAGGAGCCTGATGCGGCCCTGCATCGACACCGTCATCAAGGAGCACGGCGCCGAGCCGGAGCCCGACGAGCACGAGAAGCCCCCGGCGCCGGCCGAGAAGGCCGAGGACGCCGACAAGGCCGAGGACGCCGCCCCGCGCCGTCGCGGCAAGCTCAAGGAGTAACGCCCCATGCCGCAGATCCCCTCGCATCCGGTCCATTGGGATCATAAGACGATCCTGTTGGCGCTGGAGGCCACTTACGGCAGCGACGCCGGACTGACCCTGGACGGCGCCACCGCCATTCGCCTGTACGACGTGACCTTCACTCCGATGGAGGTGGAGGAGAAGGAGCTGCCGTACCTGAAGCCCTACATGGGCGCCAACAGCTCCATCTTCGTGGCCAAGCGCAACAAGCTGTCGGGCAAACTGCCGCTGGTCGGCGCCGGCGCCTCCGGCACGCCGTGCTGGGACACGGTGATGCGCATCTGTGGCACCGCTCGCACCCAGGTGGCGAAGACGGCCAGCGCGACGATCGCCGCCGCCGCCGTGAAGACGAGCGGCGACGGCGCCTTCACCTACACCCGCACAACCGCCTGCGCCGGGACGCTGGACCGCACGGCGACGCTCACCTGCACCACCGGCGGCGGCTCCGGCGTGGCGCAGTTCACCGTCGCCGCGCCGGGGACCGAGTACCTGCCGGCCTACAACCAAACCGCCGTCACGATGACCACCGGCAGTCCCTTCGCGCTGCCGGGCGGGGCGGTCATCACCATTGACGCTATCGGCACACCCTTCACCGCCGGCGACGTCTTCACCATCACCCTGTCGGCCGCGCGCAGCGACTACGCTCCCAGCTCCGACCGCAACAACCACAAGTCCGGCGCCATCCACTTCCTGATGAACGATCCCGGTGGCCAGCAGCAGAAGTTCGCCATGCTCGGAACGCGTGGGGCCATCAAGGGGATGGGCGAGATCAACGGCTTCCCGTACCTGGAGGTGGAACTCACCTCGCTGTGGACGGCGCCGGCGCTGGCCGCGAGTGTGGCCCCGGACTTCACCGTGTGGCCCGACCCGATCGAGGTGTCGACAACCAACACGCCGATCTTCCGGATGCATGGCAACGACTTGGTTGTCGAGACGTTCGGCTGGGACGCGGGCAACCAAGTCGAACTGGTCGAGCGCGTCGGCCGGACGGCGGTGCGCATCAACGACCGCAAGAGCACGGCCAACATCAAGTTCGAATACCCCAGCCTGGGCGAGTGGAACATCTGGGCCACGGCTGAAGCCCGCACCGGGGGCGCGCTGCTGTTCCAGCACGGCAGGAACGCCGGCGAGGTGGTGCGCATCTCCGCTCCCGCCGCCCAGCTGAAGGCCCCCAAGCTGGTGGAGTCGAAGAAAGACACGCTCGTCGAGGTCCAGGCCGCGCTGCTGCCGGTGACCGGCGACGACGAGTGGCTCATCTCCGCCCGCTGATCATCCCATCCCCTTTTCGAGAGCCCGCTACCATGAGCAAGCCGCAACTTCAGTTCGTCCAGGGCGACCGCCTCACTTTCGACTGGCCGGTCGAGATCAAGTGGCCGGAGTCCGCCAAGCCCGGCCGCACGACCACCGGCCGCCATACCACCAAGACCTGCTTCGTCACCTTCGAGCTGGTCCCGGACAGCGAACTGGACGACCTCCAGAAGGAGCTGCAGGAGTACATCGACCGCATCAACACGGCCGCCAAGAAGGTCCGCGACGCCACCGACGACGAGGCCAAGGCCGAGGCGAAGCGCGAGGCCGAGCAAGCGGAGGCCGATTACAAGGGCTGGCGGCTCTCGCTGCTGCGCCGCGTCGTCGTCGGCCTGCCGGACAACCACAACTGGGGCAGCATCTTCCAGGATCTGCCGGAGTTCTCGTCCGACCTGGTGGAGGCCATGGCCGATTTCCGCCCCATCGGCGTCGGTCTGGAGCAGGCGTTCTGGAAGCTGGTCAACGGTGGCAAGACGGGAAACTCGTAGCGGCGGCGCGGCGGTGGGCCGGCGGTGACGCCTCCACCGCGCGCCGCCGCTTCTCGGCCAAGCCCGACGCCGACGAGCTGGCGGCCCTGACAGGACAGGACCCGCCAGCCGCCGACCCGGAGGATGAGCCGGAGCCGCCCGTCTTCGTCGTGCACGCCGCCGTCTGGCCGATCTTCGCCCTGTTCGACGCCGCCCGGCGCATGTGGCGCAAGCCGCCGATGGGGGGCGTTCCGCTCGGCCTCGATCTCCTCCAGGTCCGCCAGCTCGCCGACGCCCACGGGGTTCCCTGGGACGCGGAGACGGTGACCAGCCTGCAAGCGATGGAAGAGGCGGCGCTGGCGGTGTGGGAGGCGGAGTACGAGCGCCGCCGCCCGAAGACGTGACGAATGGTTTGACGGAAGGCGGAACGTGGCGGACCAAAAGCTAGCCCTTCTCTTGACGGCGGACGCCTCGGGCCTTGTGGGCGAGGTCGGCCGCACGCGCGAGACGCTGGAACGGCTGAAGGAGACCGCCAACGACGCCGGCCGCTCGCTGTCCGGCGTAACCGAAAACGTCACCACCCTTGCTGCCAAGCGCGGCGCCGCGCGAGGGCTGGGGGAGGACATGGGCTTCGCCTCGTCGCGCGCCCAGGTGTTGCACGATGCGGTCCTCGCCGGCGCGGCGGCCCACCGCAACGCCGCCGCCGACCTGGGCCAGCACGCCGGGGCCATGCTCGGCTGGAACCGCGCGGCCGGCGCAGTCAACGACAACGCCGCCAGCCTGTTCGAGCGCGTCGACGCACTGACGGTCGGCTTCCGCGGCCTGATGGCGGTGGTCGCCGCCGATCGCCTCATCGCGTTCGGCAAGGCCGCGGTTACCGCCGCTGCCGAGGCCGAGCAATTCGACCGGCGCCTCAAGGGGCTGGTCGGCTCCGGCACGGCTTTCGGCGAAACACAGCTCTGGTTGAGCAACACGGCCAACGCGCTGGGCACCAGCGTGCGCGAGATGGGCGACGGCTACGCCCGGTTCCTCACGCTGGCCAAGGGCGGCCTGCTCACCGTCCAGCAGGCCCGCGACCTGACGGTCGGTCTCAAGGACGCGCAGGCGCACTTCGCGGCCGACGCCGGCCGCATGGGCGACGTGATGTACGGCCTGGGACAGGCTCTCGCCTCGCCCATCGTGCACATGGAGGAGCTGAACCAGGTTGTGGAGCCGCTGCCCGGCCTTCTCCTCGACCTGGACAAGGCGGCGGGCCTGCCGGCCGGCGGCTTCCGCCGGCTGATCAACGAGGGCAAGGTCACCTCCGAGGTCTTCCGCGACACCCTGGTCAAGGCCCTGAAGGGTTATAGCGGCGAGGCGGCGGCGGCGGCCCAGGGTGTCGAGGGCGCGTGGGCGCGGTTGGAGAACGCCCGCAAGAAGTTCCTGGCCGAGGTCGGTAAGCCTGCGCTGCCCGGCACGACGTCGGCCGCCGACTATGGCGCCGGTGCACTGAACCTCGGCACCCGCTTCCTCCAGTGGAGCAACAACGGGCAGGCCGGCGCCGCGCGACTGTTCGAGAGCCAGCGCTTCGACGAGCTGCTGGCGGAGCGGGACGCCAAGGAGAAGGAACTCGCCCGCTACCGCGCCGGGGCCGGCGGCGTCTACGCCAGCCGCAACGCCAAGGCCGCGGAGGCGGACCTCGCGCGGATCAATCGCGAGTTGGACGAGGTCACCCGACGCTGGAACGCCCTGGATCAGGTGGTCGTCACCAGCAGCGACGGCTGGGCGGAAATGTGGGGCGTGACCGGCGACGGGCTGGGCACCGTCGCCAGCGCCGCGGCCAAGCTGGCCATCCCCTTCGCCGAACTGGCCAAGGAACTGGACCTGCTGCCGGGCAAGACCGGGTTGCTCACCGCGTCGCAGGCCGCGTTGGCCCAGGGCATGGGGCTTCTGACCAAGGTCGCCGCGCTCCCGCCGGAGGAGCTGAAGAAGCTGGGCGTCACGGCGGCCGACATCGCCATGATGATGGACCGGCTGCGCGAGAAGATCGACCCGGTCACCGCCGCCATCAAGGCGCTGAACGACACGACAGCCGCCCTGTCCGTGCCGGACGGCTGGCGGCGCGAACTCTACCAGACGCTCGAAAAGGCAGCGGAGGAGAAGGGCCGCCCCCTCACCGACGACGAGGCGGCCGACCTCACCGCCGCCACCCGCCGCAACCAGTCCGCCCGTGGCGCCGACCGGGTGGCGCAGCTCGACCTGGAAGCCAAGGCGACGGAGCGCCTCGCCCAGGCACGCGCCAGCGGCAGTCAAGCCGCCGTGGTCGCCGCGCAGGCCGAGAATGCCTACGACCAGGAGCTGGCCAAGTCCGGCGACAAGGAACAGGCCAAGGCGGCCCGCGCCGCCGTCCTGAAGTCCGGCATGGCCGAGCTGTCCGGCGAGATCGGCGCGCAGGCCAACGTCACGTCGCGGTCGGCCCGCCAGATGCTGGCGCTGGCTGACGCCTACGCCCAGGGCGCCGACGCCGTGGCCGCCCAGGAGCTGGCCAACCGGATCGAGACGGAGACGGCCAAGTCCGGGGCCGGCGCGCACTCTGCCCTGGCGCGGGCCCTGAAGGAGGAGGACGCCGCCCGCCGCGCGCTCGCCGCCGCGCAGTGGACGCGCGACATGGACCTCCAGATCGCCGCCGCCAAGGCGCTGGCGCTGGCCGAGCGCGACGGCGCCAAGGCGGTGACGGAGGCGACCGTCAAGAACGCCGCCGCCGCCCAGGCCGAGCGGGAGGGTGTCCGCCTCGACAGTGAGCGCGGCAAGGCCATCGCCGCCAAGACGGCGGAGCTGGCCAGGTGGCAGGCGCAGCAGAACTACGAAGCGGCGTCGAAGGCCAAGGACGACGAGCTGAAGCTGGCGGAGCTGGAGCTGTCGCTCCAGGGGCAGTCCGCCGAGGTGCGCGAACACATCTTGGCCCTGGCCCGTGCGGAGCTGGAAATCCGGCGGCAGAACCCCCAGGCGACCGAGGAGGAGGTCAAGGCCCTTCTGCGCAAGGAAGACACGATCCTGCGCACCCAACGCTCCATCGGCGAGCAGCGCGCCCTGTGGGACGAGCTGGCGCGGATCGGCGAGCGGGCCTTCGACCGCATAGGCAGCGCGATCACTCAAGCCTTCGTCGAAGGCAAGGGATCGGCCATCACCTTCGGCTCGGTCGCCAAGGCCGTCCTGTCGGAGCTGGTGCAGGCCGCGTTGCAGCTGGCCGTCATCAACCCGATGAAGAACTGGATGACCGGCGGCTCCAGCCCGTCGCTGTGGTCCATGTTCTCCAGCGGCGCCAGCGCCGCGTCGAACATCGCCGGGCAGGCCCAGGCGGCCGGCCAGGGCGGCATGTTCTCCACGGTGTCGAACGGCCTGTCGGCCGCGTCCGGCGCCTACTCGATCTACAACGGCGCCTCGACGCTGGGGAACGCGGCCAACTGGTTCGCGACGTCGTCGCTCGGCCAGCAGGCGGGCCTGTCGACCGTCTATGTCGACGTCATCGGCGACACGGCGATCGCCAACACGCCGATGTTGACCACTTCCGGTGAGTCCTTCGTCGGCGGCGCGGCGTCGTTCGGGCAGGTGCTCGCCCCGGCCGCCATCGGCGGAGCGGGCGGCGCGATGATCGGCACCGCATTGAACAGCAAGCTGGCCGGCGGCTTGGCCGGCGCGGCGATCGGCGGCTTGAGCGCCTATGCCGCGACGCAGATGGGCCTGCTGAGCCTCGGCCCCTACGGCTGGGCGGCGGCGGCGGTGCTGGCCGCCGTCATGGCCGTGCTCGGCACGCAAAAGGAAACGGTCGGCCCCATCTCCGCCGGCCGCATGGGCATCGACGACGGCAAGGCCAGCCTCAAGTCGTGGGGTACGGACAACGAGGGATCGGACGAGAACGCGAAGGCGCTGGGCAACGCGGCGGCCGAGCTGTTCAACGGCCTGCTTGATATCGGCTCCGGCCGCCTGGACAAGGCCGCCAAGGATTACGGGCTGGTCATTTCGCACTTTGCGAAAGACGGCAAGTTCTATTCCGAGTTGGACAATCAAAAATCCGCGGGCTTCGACACGGCCGAAGAGGCCGTGATCGACGGCGTCCGGCGCTTCCAGGCGAAGCTGGTGCAGGCCGGCAAGCTGGCGTTCGAAGATGACAACGTCACCAAGGCGTTGAAGATGTCGACGGCCAAGACGGTTGAGGAATTCACCAAGGACCTCGGCGCCGCCGCCACCTGGACCAACGTCAAGAAGATCACCCGCGAGGGGTACAACCCCTTCGACGATCAGATCAAGCAGTGGACCACCTCCGCCAAGGAGATGGGCACGACGATGCAGGAGACGTACGTCGACCTGCTGACGCGCGTGACCAAGCTGGGCCTCGACACCAAGGAAAACGCCCTTCCGCTGCTGCAAAAGTCGTTCGAGACGGAACTGGGCCTGCGGACCCCCGACTACCGGCCGCTGACGGGCGTGGCCGGGGTGACCAAGCAGGCGGAGATCGCACTGGAAGGGCTGCGCTCCACCCTGACCGCCCTGGAGTATACGGCCGAGGCGCAGGCCGACTTTTCCCGCCGGTACGTTGCCGCCGCGGTGAACGCGTTCGAGGAGGGCATCCAGACCGTCGACCGCCGCGCCACGCGGTCCCTGCGCGCGAAGTACGATCCGACCTTCCGCAGCACCGCCGCCGACGTGCTCGACGAGCTGGGCTTGAAGGCCGGTGAGTTCCCGGCCCTGACGGCCAGCCTGGACGGCTTCTTCGACAAGGCCCGTTCGGGCAAGGGCACGCTGGACGATCTGATCGGCGCCAAGGACGAGCTGATCCGGCGGCTGCGCAACGGGCGCATCACCGCCGACCAGTTCTCCAGCATCCTGGGGCTGCTGACGCAGAGCTTCGAAGACGGCCGCGCCGCCGCGCTGGCGATGGAGTCGACGTTGAATGCGTCGCGCGCTCGCACCGCCCGCACCCTGCGCGGCGATGGCGTGGTCACGGTCGACGAACTGTACTCGGGCACCGGGCTGAACCGCGACGCCTTTCCGGAGACCACCCGCCGCCTGCGCCTCCTGTTCGGCGCCCTGGCCGCCGGCATCCAGGACGTGTCGCTGCTCAACCGCGCGATCGAGGGCCTGGAAGCCAACCTCCGCAACGGCCGGATCACCACCGAGCAGTTCAACACCCTCTACAGCGAGGCCATCGACCGTTGGGACCGCACCGGGCTGGCCGCCAGCGAGGCGGCGGCGACGGCGCAATCGGCGATGGAGGAGCTGGCCAGCTTCGCCCGGTCGACCGGTGCCGATATCCAGCGCTACCGGGACGGTCTGAAGACGGGCAACGACGGTGCCGCCGGCTATGACGAGCGGCTGAAGGCGGCCCGTGAGCAGTTCGTGTCGCAGCTCTCGCTGATCGCCACGTCCAGCGACCCGACGACGGTGCAGGAGGCCCTGCGCCAGATCACGCAGTACGCCGAGACCTACCGCAAGCTCGCCCAGGAGGGTCAGGCGAGCGGCCTGGACTACAAGGGGGTCGAGGACTTCATCGACGCCGCGCTGGGCGGCTTGCCCATGGTGAAGTCCGAGGCGCAACGGCAGACCGACGCGCTGAACGCGATGCCGCAGCTGCTCGCCGCCGCGCTGAACGCCGAGGGCGCGCCCCTGTCGGAGATCGAGAAGCAGACGGGCATCAGCGGTCCGCTGGCCAAGCAGGTGCCGCTGGGCACGCTGTTCGAGGGCATCTTCGGCACCGGCGGCGGCTACCTCCGCGAGATGGTCGAGGCGCTGAGGTCGATCGACGCCAAGACGGGCACGGGTGGGACGGGCACGGGTGGGACGGGCACGGGTGGGACGGGCACCGGCGGCGGCAGCACCACGCCGCAGCCCGAAGGCACCGTCCTGGACGGCGGGAAGGCGTCGCAGGTCGCCAGCGCTTCCGGCGGCCCGCTCACCTGGACCATCCAGAACATGTACGGCGGGAGCTTCAGCAGCTACCTGTCCAACGACCTGGTGCAGTCGAAGCTGCACTTGAACGGCATCCTCGACCAGTTCGAGCAACAGTTCGGCGCCGCCGGCATCCAGTGGTCCGAAGAGCGCTACCTGCGCCTCAATCCCGACGTGGCGCAGGCGCTCGGCGGCTATCCGACCGGCCGAGGCCTGGAGCACTACCTGCGGTCGGGCTTCTTCGAGGGGCGCCGCTTCGCCCAAGGCGGCAAGGTGCCCAGCACCTTCCCCGGCGCGGTGAGCGGCCTGGACAGCGTGCGCGCGCTCTTGATGCCGGAGGAGCGCGTGCTCTCGGTCGAGCAGTCGCGCCTGATCGAGCGGCTGGCCGAGAGCCACGGCGGCCCCGCCGTCATCAGCGTCGACACCGCCGCCATCGCGCGCGGCCTGGGCGAGATCCGGGACCGCCTGGACCAGCTCATGCAGGTTGTCGCCGGCACCGGCGGCGCGGTGAAGGACGCGGTTGGCGCGGTGGTCGATGCCGTCGACGAGCTGCGCGAGGAAGTGACCGGCGACGGTGAGCCGGTCCTGATGCGCGCGGCCGGAGGGCACTGAGCCATGGCCATCCTCATGATCGCCGACCCGTACGATCCCGCGACCGGCGCCACGACGCGCCTCTACTCCAGCGACACCGGCTTTACGACCGGGCGAGTCGACATGCTGGCCAACACCTACTTCGTCCGCCGCATTGACGCCGCGCCCACGGTCACGCGGTCGTTGTGGTCCGGCACCCGCGTCGGTGGATACAGCCGCACCAATTACGGGCAGGTTGTGCTGGGCGCCGACAAGGGCGCGCTGGCGCCTTGGGCTCGCTTCGTCTGGGGCGGCCGGTCGATCGAGTTGCTGGACCTGCCCAGCGGCGGCGCCTTCGCCGATGCGGTTCGCTTCTTCAAGGGCCAAGCTGCGGCGTTCACCCCCACCCGCACCGGCGGCACCATCGACCTCCGCGACCTCCAGGCGCTGGTGGAGGGGAAGTTCTCGCCGGGCGCCTACGACGGCACCGGGGGCATTGGCGGCCCAGCGTCGCTGAAGGAAAAAAAGCGGCCCTTCGCCGGCGGTCGGGTGCGCGAGGGCAAGGCCCGTCTGCTGGACGGCGTCAAGAACATCTACCAGTGGCACGCGGGCGGGGTCGACGGTGTGGAGCTGATCCGCGACAAGGGCGACCCCCTCGACGTGGTCGGACCGGACTATGCGGATTACGCCGCGCTGGCGGCGGCCGACCTGTCCACCGCCGGGCCCGGCGGCACCCCGGTCGACTACACCACCTGCAACGCGCTGGGCCTGTTCCGGCTGCGCGCCACGCCCCAGGGCGAGCCGAGGGTCACCGGCCGCGGTGCGAAGGTGGGCGGCGTCTGGCTCCAGACCTTCGGCCAACTCGCCGAATACATCCTGGGCCTGATGGCGCCGACGCTGCCGCTCCGCCCCGCCTCCTGGACAGCGATCGGCACCGCCTCCACCGCCACGCTGTCCTGGTACTTCGACGGCGACCGCGACCTCACCATCCAGCAGGCGATCGACGAACTGGCCGCCAGCGACCTGATCTGGTGGAACACCGACGAGGATGGTCTGCTCGACGTGGGCCGCTTCGACCTCCCCGCCGCGGCGGACATCACCCTCGACGCCCGCGAGATCGACGGCGTGACTCCGCGCAAGGTGGCCCAGCGGATCAAGAAGCAGACCATCGGCTATGCGCCGCTGGCAGCGGCCTATTCGGAGGGCGACTTGGTGCCGACCATGCCCGCGGCCGACCGGGACCGCCTCCTCGCCCGCACGCTCACCGTGGCCTGGACCGACCCGTCGCCCGTCGACCTGCTGGCCACCGAGGAGAACCTGGACGCACCGCTCGACGGCGTGACGGCCGCCCAGGCGCTGGCCGACCGCTACGGAGCCCTGTTCGGCATCGCCATGGCCGGCTTCGACGTCGACCTCCCCCGGCCGGTCGACGGCGTGCGGCTGGGCAAGACGGTGCGGATCGCGTGGCCGGAGTACCTGCTGGACGGCGGCTGGTCGGGGGTGGTGATCGAGACGCGCCGGTCGCGCAAAGGGCCGATGCGCATGACGCTGGTGGGACCGCAGCCATGACCGACAACAGCCGCACGTGCCTCGTGAACTGGCAGAATTGGGCGGACACCGCCACGGCCACGCTGGGAAGCTGGATGCCATCGCTGCCCTGGGAGGCCGCGCAGTCCGACGACATGCGGTGGCGGGCCCGCTCGGTCGACGGCTTGTACGCTTCGACCAAGCGGCGGCTGGCCTTCGCGGCGCCGCGCCTCGTCGGCCTCGTCGTGGCGCTGGGGCACACGGCGCCGCGCGGCTCGTCCTGGCGGATCACGCTGCATGACAGCTCGTCCTTCTCCGGCGGCTTCGTCATCGAGGAGCCCGTCTGGTATGCCACCGAACCCTTCGGCGTCCTGCCGGAGGGCCTGTTCACCTGGGGCGGCTTCCCGGCCGACGAGGATCTGCCGGCGCTGGGCTGGCCGGCCTTCGTCTTCCCCCGCCCGGCCCGGCTGGCGTGGGGCGTCGACGTCGAGTGGTTCCTGCCCGCCGGATCCCCCGGCATGGACCTGTCCCGCCTGATCGTCGGGCCCGGCATCCAGTCGGAGTGGGGCATCACCGACGACTGGAGCCTCCGCTGGGCATCGGGCGCCACGGCGTCGCGCAACACCATCGGCGTGCGGCGCGTCGTGCCCGGCCTTCAGTGGCGCGAGATGGACGTGACGTTCGCCGACCTCTCGCAGTCCGAGGCATCCGGGCTCTTCCTCCGCATGGACCAGCGCTCGGACAAGCTTGCCGGCGTCTTCGTCTGCATCGACCCGCTGGATACCGAGCACCGGCACGACCTGACCGTCTACGGTCAGCTCGACGACACCACCCCCATCCGCGCCGGCGCCGCCTTCGGCCTGCGCGCGAAGTCGTTCAAGGTTCTGGAGTTCCCCGCATGACCCTCGGCGTTGATGAATGGATCTGGGACGGCCAGCACTTCAAGGCCAGCGATTGGGCCGGCCAGGGCTACGCCGATCCCATCAAGGGATACGCAGCCTGCCAAGCGGCGGCATTCCGACATTTGACGAGCGGCGACGCCCAGGGCGCCCGCGACGCGGCCATCGCCGCCCGCGACGCCGCCGCGACCATCAAGGCGGCGGTGGAGGCCCTGGTCGGTCAGGTGACGACCGGCAGCACGACGGCGCTGAGCTTCCCGTCCATTGACGTGCGCCTCCCCTCGGCATGGTCCGGCTCGGGCGCCACCACCGCCCAGCCCACGGCTTACGGGGCGGCCGACTACGTGGACGTGGACTTCCTGGACGCGACGCACGACACCGATTTCGGTGACTGGACGCGCAAGGCCCGCGCCGGCTCGCTCTACCACGAGGCCGCCAGCGCCACGCGCGGCTGGCGCAAGGACGTGCCGCTCGCTGGCCAGATCCTGCTGCGCTCCGGCTCGCTGGTGATCCTCGACGGGCTGGACCTGGACGTGTCGGTGACACCCGCCGTGCCGCGCCTGTGGGCGGTTTTCACGGTGGCGACCGGGAACGCCATCGAGGGCACGCCGACCAGTGTCGCCTACCGGCAGGGCCGGATCTTCGTCAGCACCTCGACGGGGCTGTACACGCTGAACCTCGCCACCGACGAGGCGTGGCGGCGCGACGCCGCCGGCTTGCATCGCTACAAAGGCACGCTGGCCGACCGCAACGCGGGGCGGGGGTGGGGGCTGGTCAGCGCGGCCGGCGCCATCGTCGCGGCCGACTGCAAGCACGTCGCGGCGCGTGTCCTGCCGGCGGCGCTGCTCGATGCGGCCGATCTGCCGGTGCCCACGGTGGCGGTGGCTTCGGCCGGCGGCGTGTCGGTGATCCACGCATCCGGACAAGTCGTCAATATTTCCCTGGCGTCTGGGTACGCACAGGTTGGCTTTGCGACTGATGGTCGTCTCTGGGCGGCCAGCGCGGCGGGCACCTTCGTGGATGTTGGACCGCTGCCGTATGCTTCTGTCGCCAATACGTCCTGGCGTTCGGTGATCTATGATTTGACGGCAGGCTCAGCGTCCTTGCGCATCCTCGGAGGCACGGCGCAGAGACTCGTTCCAGGACGAGCGGCGGCATCGTCCTTCGGCCTGTCGCTGGTCGCCGAAGACCTCGGCAACCCCGCCGCCGGCATGACGGCCTTTATCACCAAGGACTACTCAACGGGCTGGCTGCCCGGCTCCGTGGTCGGCGCCTACCTCTGCGACGGGACGACCGGCGCTATCACCGGCTCGGGCGAGCTGGTGACGAGTGGTGATGGCTCCTCAACGACGGGCTGGAGCGCCGGCAATTCCGCGAGCCTGTCCTCGGTATCGGGGAAGCTGCGGGTGGCTTACAACGGCGCCGCCACGCCCCAGGCTTACCAGACCATAGCGACCGTCGCGGGGCAGAGCTACGTGGTGACCGTCGATGCCGCCAAGAACGGCACCGCACCGTGGGCGCTGGTCATCGTCAATGGGCCTGGAACAGGCGGAACCGGGCTCTACAGCAGCGGATACGTCACATCCAGCGTTACCGGGCATCTGGCTCAGTTCACCGCCAGTTCCAGCCAGACCACCATTATACTTCAAGTCGGCGCCACTGCCGCCGACAGCGTGGATTTCGACAGCGTTTCCGTGAAGCTCGGGGCGGCCGACAGAAGCTGCAAGGGCAAGGGGCTGCATGTCGCTGGAACGCTGACCCGTACCGCCGTTGCCACGGGGGCGGATCTGGCGGCGTGGTCAGGCTTCAGCGACGGCAACCACCTGGAGCAGCCGTACAGCGCTGACTATGATTTCGGGACCGGTGATTTCTTCGTCACGCTGTGGGGATCGTGCAATTTTGGCGGTGGTTACCACCTGGACCGCGACAGCGCGCCCACGGGACCAAGCTTTAGCCTGCTGGCGAATGGAACGAAACTCGCGGCGCGTATCAGCGACGGGACGAATTCCGTCATTCTTGTCTCTGCAAGTGACTTCGTGAACGTCGGGCGGCGCGCCTGGACCCTCGTCAAACGTGGATCCACGCTCGAACTCTGGTGCGACGGCAACCTCGACGCGACGGCGTCCGCGGCGGCGGTTGGAAGCTTGAACAACACCGCCGCAAAACTGCGGATCGGCGGGAGGGTGTCCAGCAGCGGCGCGGCGACGGGGCTTTCGGTCGCCATGCTGCGGATCGCAGGCTACGCCCCCACCCCGGCGCAGATCAGGCGGATGTATGCGGCCGAGGCCCCGCTGTTCCGGCCGGCCGCCAAGGCGTTCCTGGGCGGCACCAGCAACAACGTCATCGACGTGTGCGGAGACGAGAGCCGGGGCCTGATGGGCGCCTGGACGGACCAGGGGCTCACCGTCTTCGCCGGCCTTCTGGTGACCGCCTTCTACGACAACGCGGCGGCGGCCGGCTGGACGGCCGGCACGGTCCGGGCCGGGGCCATGCGCAACGGCATGACGCTGCTCGCCAGCACCGCCGAGGCGGCGTTCCTCATGGAGAACGTCGCTGGCAAGGAGGCCGTCCTCGATCACCACCGCCGGGCCAACGACCTGGGCAACCGATGGATGACCGGCGGCGTCACCCCGGACCAGACACCCATCAACCTTCCGCTCCCGGTGTGGGTGGGCGAGCGGGAAGAACTGATGATTGAGGCGCGCTTCGTCGGCCGCGTCTACGGCGCAACGGACGGACAGAGGATCAGCTACGTCCGTCGCGCCACAGTCTACCGGGACGCGGGAGGCGTGGTTACGCTCCAAGGGTCGGTACAGACCATCGGCACCGACACCGAGGTCACGTCCACCGCCGACGCCACGCTCTACCTCGACACCACCAACAACGCCGTGTTCGCGCGCCCTACCGGCGTCGCCGCAACCCGCATCGTCTGGGCCGTCGAGTTCATCGTCACGCGCATCTCCGAGGAGGCCCGCTATGCTGCGTAAGCACGAGATCGACGACTTCTACCGGGTCCCGCCCGGCGGCGATGGTGGGGTGCTGCTCCGCCGCTGGGAGTGGGTGGAGATCGTCCCGGCCGAGGTGGACGCGGAGACGGAGGAGGTCATCACCCCCGCCGTGTTCGGTCCGAGGTGCATCCAGGCGCCGTTGTCGCTCTTGGAGGCGAGCGACGAGGAAATCGCCGCGCAGATCCAGGCCAACGCGGAGGTGCGGGCGCTGGTGGCGGCCGACGAGCCGGTGCCGGAACCGGTTGCGGTGCCCGTCTACGACGCCGAGGGCAACCAGATCGGCACGGAGATGGTGGTGCCCGAGGCGCCGGCCCCGGCGCCCCCGGTCCCGCCGGCCAGCTATCGGACCCTGCGCGCCATCGCCTACCTGACGCAGATCGGCGGGTCGCTGAGCTTAAAGGACGCGGCCGGCAACCAGTTCGACGCCCTGTTCCATGACAGGCAGGGGAGCGGCGCCCAGCTTGCCGAGCAGGACGAGACCATCGCGGCCATCAAGGCGCGATACCGGCCGGATGCGCCATGGCGGGCGCTGGGGGCCGGTGAGACGTGATTGTTCCGTCAAACCATCCGGCGCAGCCCGTCAAACCATTCGGCGCGCTACAACCGGTGCGGGCACTGGCCGACGCGCTCGGCCGGCGGGGGATCGCGCCGGAGCGCTTCGTCGTGCCGGCGTTCGGCGAGACACGCATGTTTGCCACAGCGGCCTGACTGCCCGGCGACGCCAAGCGCCCTACATTCTCGCCTTTGGGGGAAAACGGAGGGCGCCGTGCACTGGCTCCTCGTCTATGCTGGCACCTGCACGCTGCTGGTCGGCGTCGCCTTCGGTGCCCTGTGGGTGTTCGAGGGCGAGGACGGGTTCGGCCTCAGCCTGCATGGGATCATCGCGCTGGTTCTGGCCATCGTGCTGACCAGCGCGGTCGGCATCGGGCTGATGGCGCTGCTGTTCCACTCCAGCCGCAGCGGCCACGACGACGAGGTCGGCGTCTTCGACGAGAACGACGATTGACGGCGCACGCGAACACGGATGAACCGACGGAACACGCCTGCGGCACCTGCACCCTGTGCTGCAAGCTGATGCGCGTTCCCGAACTGGACAAGCCGGCGGCCCGCTGGTGCGATCACTGCGCGCCGGACGCGGGGTGCCGCGTCTACGCCGGGCGGCCGGAGTCCTGCCGCGGCTTCCGCTGCCTGTGGCTGATGGACCGGCGTTTCCCCGACGCGCTGAGGCCCGACCGCTGCCACGCGCTGGTCGCCACCAACGGTGCCGCCGACGACTTCGTCGTGCACGTCGACCCCGCGCATCCGGAGGCGGCGGACGCCCCGGCGGTGCGGTCGCTGGTCGCCGCGCTGTGCGCCAGCGGGCGGCGGGTTTACCGGCTGTGCGGCGACTCGACGGTGCTGATGGAGACCACGGACTGACCTTCGGGCGTATCCGGACGGGCGTGCTGCCCTATACGCGAGGGGGTGTTGCGCTCGTGGATCCGGACCTCAACCTGAGTCCATCTATCGGGGCGATCGGGGCGATCGGGGGGCAGGGGCGATCGGGGCGCAGGAATCCGTCAGGCGAGGTCCGCACGATGCTGTTCGAATTCGAGCCCTCGGGCGTCAACGACACTTACATCCGCCTGACGCGCAACGGCGTCAGTTGCATCCTGGCGCCGACCGATTCGTGGAACGGGATGCTGCGGGTGAATTATCTGGTCGCCGCCAACGTCGGTGGGGCGGAGCCGCACATGGTGTTCCGCTGCCTGGACGTCGGCTGGGACGACGGGCGCTTCTACTGGCGCGGCCGGGCGTCGCCGGTTCTGGTGTCCTCGGCCATGGTGGAGGTGCTGGTCGACCGCGGCCTCGTCAGCGAGGAGGAGGCGGAGACCATGGCCTTCTCCTCGCCCGGCGCCGCCGGTTCCTCGGTGGCCGACAACGCGCTGATGCTGCGCGCCTCCCTCCTGGGCTGCACCTTCTCGCCGATCTACGAGGACACCCCGGCGCCCTGGCGCGACTCGGCCCCGCCCCAGGTGATCGGCTACGCGCTGCGCACGCTGGCCGATCCCGGCGCCTTCATCCTGGAGGCCCGCGCCGGTCTGCCGATCCTCGACAGCCACGCCCGCGCCGCCCTGCGCCGGCATGTGGGCGAGGGGTGAGGCGTCGCCTCCCTATGAATCGTAGCTCATGAGCGACGTGTAAGGGACGTCGAGGCGGTCGCTGCCCTGCAGGAAGCTCAGTTCGATGATGAAGGCGGCGGCGCGCACGTCGGCGCCGACGCTCTTGAGCAGGTGGATGGCCGCCGCCATGGTTCCGCCCGTGGCCAGCAGATCGTCGAGCACCACAACGCGCTGCCCCGGCTTGATGGCGTCGGCCTGCACCTCGATGGTGTCGGTGCCGTACTCCAGGTCGTAGGAGTGTTCGACCTTGTCGCCGGGCAGCTTGCCGCGCTTGCGCACCATGACGAACCCCTTGCCCAGCGCCAGCGCCAGGGGTGCCGCCAGCAGGAAGCCGCGGGATTCGATGCCCACCAGCAGGTCCGGCTCGTGCGGGCGGATGGCTTCGGCGAGCTGACGGATCGCCTCCTGCCAGGCCCCGGCATCGGCGAGCAGCGGGGAGATGTCGTAGAACAGGATGCCGGGCTTCGGAAAATCCGGAATGCCGCGGATGTGCTCCTTCAGGTTCATGGCGGTGGTTCCTTGGGGGGTGGGGCGGCCGCGCGGCCGGCCGGTCGGCGTGGCATACTAGCCGCACCGCGCGCGACCGTCAGCAATCGCGGCAGAAACCGAGTTCGTAGTACTTCACGCCGTTGCTCTCGTAGACGCGTTCGTCGAACACGCGGACGCGGGTCAGGTTGGTCGTCACCGGGTAATCCGCAAACCCTTTCGCCACGGCGCCCTTTACATCGGTGCTGGTGGCATCCAGCCGCAAGGAGGCCAGGAAGTTGTAGGTGAAGCAACGGTTCTCGCCGGGCCACACGACCTGTTGGATGCGGTTGATCCACAGGAAGTGGATGTCGACCTTCACCCGCGCCGAGGACTGGTTATCGATGCACCGCGCCTCGGCCGGGGCGGCGCCGAGTGCCGCCAGGATGACCGCCGCCAGGACCGTCGCCCACAGTTTGCCTTTCGTCATGATCCACACTCCGATGTCCGCGTGTTGTGTTCTTGCGTTCGCCCTCTTGGTGGCACCGGGGCGATGAAAGTTCCATCGGGAATTCCGCAAGGAGTGCGGGGGTTGACCCCTGCCGGGTATACCGCCAAGGTCGCGGACGAACAGGGGGAACCTGTGGGAGGGACAGGGCGCATGGCGCCGCAGCGGGCCTGGATGCAAGCGTCGCGCGACGGCGACGGCGCGTGGCTGGTGACGGCCGGTGGACGGTGGGATCTGGAAGGGGCCGGCGGCCTGTCCGGAGACGTCGACCGCGTGCGCCCGGACGCGCGCGGGGCCGCGGTGCGGATCGACCTCGGTTGCCTCGACACGCTCGACACCGTGGGCGCGCTGCTGCTGGCACGGCTGGCCGAGCGGCTGAAGGGCGAGGGGCACACGGTGGAGGTGGCGCCGATCCGGCCGGAGCACGCGCCCCTGTTCGAGGCGGTGCGCGCCGCCGCCATTACGCCGCCTGTGCACCACGACCGCCCGCACCCGATCCTGGACATGCTGGAGCGCGCCGGCCGCACGACGGTGGAGGCGCTGCGCGAGGGTGTGGACCTGCTCTCCTTCCTCGGCCTCATGACCATCACCTTCGGCCGCATCCTGGCGCGGCCGTCACGGCTGCGCCTGACGTCGGTGCTGTTCCACATCGAGCAGACCGGCCTGAACGCGCTGCCCATCCTGGGGTTGCTGTCGTTCCTGATCGGCGTGGTGATGGCGTTCCAGGGGGCGGACCAGTTGCGCCGCTTCGGCGCGGACATCTACGTGGTCAACCTGCTGGGCATCTCGATCCTGCGCGAACTCGGCATCCTGATGACGGCGATCATCGTCGCCGGACGTTCCGGCTCCGCCTTCACCGCGCAGATCGGCACCATGAAGGTGAACCAGGAGGTGGACGCCATCTCCACCCTCGGCCTCGACCCGGTCGAACTCCTGGTGGTGCCGCGCGCCCTGGCGCTCATCATCAGCCTGCCGCTGCTGGCCTTCTACGCCGACCTGATGGGGCTGTTCGGCGGTGCGGTCATGAGCTACTTCGTGCTCGACATCTCCTTCGGGCAGTTCCTGCGCCAGCTGCAGTTCGCGGTGGGGCCGGGTGCGCTGGTGGTGGGGCTGGTCAAGGCGCCGGTCTTCGCGCTCGTCATCGCCATGGTCGGCTGCTACGAAGGGTTGAAGGTGTCGGGCAGCGCCGAGAGCGTGGGGCGGCTGACCACCAAATCGGTCGTCGAATCGATCTTCCTGGTCATGGTGTTGGACGCGGTGTTCTCGGTGCTGTTCTCGTTTCTGGGTGTGTGACGGATGCCGGATCAAGTGGCGGTCGAGGGGCGGTACGGGGCCGAGGCGCCCGCGCGCGACGTGGTGATCCGCGTGCGCGGCCTCGTCACCCGTTTCGGCCGGCAGGTGATCCACGAGGGGCTGGACCTCGACGTGCGGAAGGGCGAGGTGCTGGGCGTCGTCGGCGGGTCCGGCACCGGCAAGTCGGTGTTGCTGAAGGAGATCCTGGGCCTGATCCGGCCGGCGGCGGGGCGCATCGAGCTGCTGGGGCGCGACACCGATCGGCTGTCGGTGGCCCAGCGGGTGGCCGTGCAGGCACGCACCGGCGTGCTGTTCCAGGACGGCGCGCTGTTCAGTTCCATGACCGTGGCGGAGAACGTCATGGTGCCCTTGAAGGAGCACACGAACCTGCCCGATGCGCTGATCCGCGAGGTGGCGCGGGTGAAGATCGCCATGACCGGCCTGCCGCCCAACGCCGGGCCGAAGTACCCGTCGGAGCTGTCGGGCGGCATGCGCAAGCGCGCCGGGCTGGCGCGGGCGCTGGCGCTCGACCCCGACATCCTGTTCCTGGACGAACCGACGGCCGGCCTGGATCCCATCGGCGCCGCCGCCTTCGACCAGCTGATCCGCAATCTGCAAAGGAGTCTGGGCTTGACCGTCTGCATGGTGACCCATGACCTCGACAGCCTGACGTCGATCTGCGACCGCATCGCGGTCCTGGTGGACAAGAAGATCCGGGTGGGCACGCTGGACGAGCTGCTCCGCGACGACCACCCGTGGATCCACGACTATTTCCACGGACCGCGCGGGCGCGCGGCCCGACATGCGGAGGCCTGAGGACCATGGAGACGCGCGCCAGCTACATCCTGGTCGGCAGCTTCGTGCTGGCGCTGCTCGCCGGGCTGTTCGTGTTCAGCGTCTGGATCGCCAAGCTTCAGCTCGAGCGCACGCGCGACACCTATTACATCTACTTCACCGGTTCGGTGACCGGCCTGCAGACCGGCAGCCCGGTGCGCTACCGCGGCATCCCGGTGGGCACCGTCACCGACCTGCGGCTCGACCCGTCCAACGTCGGGCAGGTGCGCGTCACCGTCGAGCTGCAGGAGGAAACGCCGATCAAGGTCGACTCGATCGCCGCGCTTGAGATGCAGGGCATCACCGGCGGCGCCTTCGTGCAGATCACCGGCGGCACCGAGCGCAGCGAGCGGCTGAAGGACGCCGAGCACCGGGGCATCCCCGTCATCCCGTCGCGCCCCTCGACCCTGTCGGAAGTCGTCGAATCGGCGCCCCGCCTGCTCCAGCGCATCCTGGAACTGACCAACCGCGCCGCCGAACTGTTGAGCCAGGACAACCAAGTGGCGCTGGGCGAGACGCTGCAGAACGTGCGCGCGCTGACCACCCACCTGGCCAAGGCGGCGGACGGCCTGGACGAGACGCTGGAGAAGGTGGACGCGGTGCTGCCGCACCTCGACGCCACCGTGGTGCAGGCCGGGCGCACGCTTGGCTCGCTGGAGACAAACACCAAGCAACTGTCCGGCGACCTGCACGACCTGTCGCAGGCGCTGACCAAGACCTCGGCGCAGGTCAACACGATGCTTGCCGAAAACCGCGCGCCGGTGCACGACTTTACGACCACGGGGCTGTATGAATTCACGCTGCTGATCACGCAATTGCGCGACCTGGCCGGGCAGGTGTCGCGCGTGGTCACGCGGATCGAGAACGACCCGTCGAACTTCCTGTTCGGCGGCACCCGGCAAGGCGTGGAGGTGCGCGGGAGATGAGCGGAGGTACCGGGAAGCCGCTGCGCGCGGCGCTGCTGGCGCTTGTGGTCGGGCTCGGCGGCTGCGCGTCGGCGTTCACGTCGGCGCTCACCTCGACTCCGGCCAGACTCTACACGCTCACCCCCGGGGCACCCGTCGATCCGACGCTGCCGCAGGTGGGCTGGCAACTTCTGGTCGAAACCCCGGTGGCGCCGGCCGGGCTGGACACGCCGCGCATCGCCGTGGCGCGCACGCCGACCTCCATCGACTATTTCGCCGACGTGTCGTGGACCGATCGGGCGCCCAACATGGTGCAGGGCGTGCTGATCGAGTCGTTCGAGGACAGCGGCAAGATCGTCTCGGTCGGGCGCGATACGGCGGCCCTGCGCTCCGACTTCGTGCTGAAGACCGACCTGCGCGACTTCCAGGCGGAATACACCTCGCCCGGCGCCGCCAACCCCGACCGCGTGCGGGTGCGCATTGCCGCCAAGCTGGTCGCCATGCCGCGGCGGACCATCGAGGCGGGCGAGACCTTCGAGGCCGTGGCGCCCGTGCAGGGCGGCGGATTCGCCCCCGTCGTCGAGGCGTTCGACACGGCGCTGCGGCAGGTGATGGGGCAGATGGTGGCGTGGGCACTGCGCAAGGGAGCGGCCGTGCGGCCGGCCGGCGCCGGCTGAACGGTGCGCGGGCGCGGGCGCGGGCTTGCAGCGCGGTGTGTGCTCTCATACGTATGCTGATGAACGTATCGGGCGGCGCGGAGGGCTGAGGCCGATGATCGACCTGACCGGGGTTCCCCGCGACGCCTTGCAGGCCATGGCCGAGGCGGCGGCGGAGGTGAAGACCTGCCAGCGCGTGCTGGCGAAGACCGGCGACACGGTGGTCGGCGAGCTGCTGCGCGGGCAGGGCACGGTGTACGAATGGCGGCACTACCCGCCCGGCGACGTCTACGACGCCGAGTACCATGCGCAGTATTATTACCACTGCCATCCGGAGGGCGAACGGCCGACCGGCGAGCACGGCCACTTCCACACCTTCCTGCGACCGTTGGGCATGCCCGAGGGCGTGCGGCCGGCGCCATTGCCCGACCAGCCGCCGGCCCACCGGTCATCAGGGGCCGGCGACAACGACGCGCTGTCGCACCTGATCGGCATCGGCATGGACCATGCCGGCCGCGCCGTGCGCCTGTTCACCACCAACCGCTGGGTAACGGGCGAGACATGGTACCCGGCCGCCGACGTGATCCGCATGCTGGACTGTTTCGAGGTGGATCACGCGCGCCCGTCCTGGCCGGCCAACCGCTGGGTCACCGCCATGCTGCGCCTGTTCCGGCCGCAGATCGACACCCTGCTGCATGAGCGCGACGCCGCCGTCGGGCGCTGGGCCGACGCGCACCCGGACGTGAACGTCTACGAGGAACGGGCGCTGGAGGTGCTCTCGCAGATCGCCGTCACCGTGGAGGAGCAGAGTGCCGCCGTCGACCGCGCGTTGCGCGGCGCGCGGCGGCGGGTGCCCATGCTTCCGGAACCATCCTAGTCGCGCGGTGACACTTGCGGCCGTGAGGTCTTGCTGCAGGGGGGGGCGTTAACAAAGACTCAACGGTTCCGTCCGATGCTGGCGGAGTGCTTCAAACACCTGATGTTTGGGCACATTCTGCGAAAATTTTAAGGATAGCGGGGTTTCGGGACCCGATGACGGAGCAGCTCACCAAGGAAGACGTGTCGCGTCTTCTCTCGGACCCGTCCCCGACCACCCGGGCGGATCTCGCGGCCAAGCTCGGCCGCCAGTTCGACAGTGACCTGACCGAGGGCGAGCGCCGGCTGGCGGAGGAGATCATCCGCCACATGGCGCGCGACGCCGTGGTGCGCGTCCGCCAGTCGCTGGCCGAGAACCTGAAGGCCAACCCCAACCTGCCGCGCGACGTGGCGCTGACGCTCGCCAAGGACGTGGAGGCGGTGGCCATCCCCATCCTCAGCGTCAGCCAGGTGCTGAGCGACGACGACCTGCTGGAGGTCGTGCGCACCGGCACCGACGCCAAGCACACCGCCATCGCCAAGCGTCCGGCCGTGGGATCGCGGGTGGCCGACGCGCTGATCGAGAAGGGCTCGGAAGGGGCCGTGGCCGCGCTGGTCGCCAACGAGGGCGCGCAGATCGGCGAGCGGAGCCTGGGCCGCGTCATCGACCGCTTCGGTGCCTCGGAGGCGGTGCAGGAGCCGCTGGTCCGGCGCGCCCGCCTGCCGGTCACCGTGGCCGAGCGGCTGGTGGCCGTGGTGTCGGAGAAGCTGCAGCAATACCTCGTGGCGCACCACGAGCTGTCGCCGCAGATCGCCGCGGACGCCATCCTGCAAAGCCGCGAGCGCGCCACCGTCACCCTGTTCAGCGGCGAGAGCGACGAAGGGGCGCTGGAGCGTCTGGTCGCCCAACTGTCACGCAACAACCGGCTGACGCCGTCGCTGATCGTGCGCGCGCTGTGCATGGGCGACATCGGCTTCTTCGAGACGGCGCTGGCCCATCTGGCCGGCGTGCCGCTGACCAACGCGCGGCTGCTGATCCACGACGCCGGGCGGCTGGGCCTGAAGTCCGTCTACGACCGGGCGAAGCTGCCGCCGGCGCTGCTGCCAGCCTGCCGCATCGCCATCGACGTGCTCAAGGAGACGCCCTACGACGGCGAGGAGCACGACCGCGAGCGCCACCGCCGCCGCATGATCGAGCGCATCCTCACCCAGTACGAGGATCTGGCGGCCGACGACCTGGAGTACCTGCTCGCCAAGCTGGGCGACATGATGCGGTGATCCGCATCCACACTGTCCCTCCCCCTCTCCCACCCCCCGCCGGGGGATGGGGAGAGGATGAACGCGCCCTCTCCGCCATTCCCGCACGGCGATTCCTCTCTTGGTGGCGTGTCACTGACTGTTGACATCGCGAATAAAGTGGTCCTACCATTTTAGAAACTATACCAAATGCGGCGCGTGCACTTTCGCGTGCGTGCGCGGGCTCCTTGCGCAATGTCGAAACACGGGCGGCGCAGCGGCTGCCAAACATGGGACCAGAAAAGGGAGGAGAGGCGATGAGCAAGCAGAAGGGTGGATTCCGTGAGAACGTCGAGGGCGTCGTCGCGTCGCGCCGGCGCTTTCTGACGCAGATGTCGGTGGCGGGCGCCGGGGCGGCGGCCGTGTCGACCATCGGCGCGCCGTTCGTGTCGAACCCGGCGCACGCGCAGACCACCACCTGGAAGGTGCAGACCTCCTGGCCGGCCGGAGTCGGCCTCGCCACCTTCAAGGAGTGGTGCGGCACCATCAAGGACAAGACCGGCGGCGAGCTGGAAATCAAGGGCTTCGGCGCCAAGGAGGTCGTCGGCGACTTCGAGTTGCTCGACGGCGTGAAGAACGGCGTGCTGGAGGCGATGAACTCCTTCACGCTGTACTGGGCCGGCAAGCTGCCGGCGACGGCGTTCCTCAGCTCCTACACGCTGGGCCTGCGCTATCCGCACGAGTGGGACATGTTCTTCTATTCGGGCGGCGGGCTGCAGGCCGCGCGTGATATCTTCGCCAAGCAGGGAATGTACTACGTCAACCGCATCCACCACGACGCCAACCTCATCCACTCCAAGAAGCCAATCCGCTCGATCGACGACTTCCGCGACCTCAAGCTGCGCGTTCCCGGCGGCATGATCGCCGAGACCTTCGCGGCGGCCGGCGCCAAGACGACGTTGCTGCCGGGTGGCGAGGTGTTCGCCGCGCTGGAGAAGGGCACCATCGACGCGGCCGACTACACCGGCCCGGCGGTCAACTGGGACCTCGGCTTCCAGCAGGTGACCAAGTACATCTCCATGGGTCCGGAAGGCCTGATGTCGATCTACCAGCCGGTCGACTTGATGGACTTTGTCGTCAACATGAACGTCTGGAACAAGCTGTCGCCGAAGATGAAGCGCTTCGTCGAGGACGAGGTGCAAGTCTATTCCAACGTCCATTACGGCGCCATCCAGAAGGCCAACTTAGAGGCCTGGAAGAAGTTCGAACAGGCCGGCGTCGAGATCAACCGCCTTCAGCAGGAGGACGTCGAGCGCTTCACCGAGATCGCCGTGCCGATCTGGTTCAAGTGGGCCAACAAGGACAAGGATGCCGCCCGCCTGTTCAAGATCCAGCTCGACCTCATGATGGCGCCGACGCTGGGCTATGTGAACAAGTCGCAGATCAAGGACCAGAAGCTCGATATCTGACGCTTCCCCGCGAGAGGGCGCCGGTTCCGGCGCCCTTTTCATCTGGCCTGCCTTTTCGCGACTGCCTGAAGGACGTTCGCCTATGCCGAGTCTCGGCTTCGTATTGCCGCATTGGGTCTATTGGGCCGGGTTGCTGGTCTTTCCCCTGATTGCGATCATCATGGTCAAGCGCGAGGAGGCGCGCCGCCGGCACCCCGGCGTGTCGCTGCCCATCGCTTACCTGTTCCTGGTGTGCGGCGGCTTCGCCGGCCTGCACCGCTTTTATCTGGGCAGTGCCTTGGGCCTGCTCTACATCCCGCTGCTGCTCGCCATCGTCTACGGCAACGCGCAGGAGAGGAACCTTCGCGAGGACATCTCGCAGGCGCGCGCCAACGCCCAGTCGTACGAGCGCCTCATCCACCGCGAGGAGGCGGCGGTGGGCCGCGGCCGATCCGGCGCGCAGGAGCGCTTGGATAAGGCGCGCACCCAGTTCACCGAGGCGCAGGGCAAGCTGCAGGTGGTGCAGGCGCAGTCGGACTGGTGGCACGACGCCACCCGGATCGTCGCGCTGGTGATGCTGGCCGGCCTCGCGGTGGACGCCCTGCTGCTGCCGGGCCTCACGCGGCGCACGCGCATCCGCGAGGAATCGGAAGCCGAGGTGCATCCGCACGACGTGCCGTTCGAACTGCCGCCCGAGGACACCGCCGCGCGCGTCGGCAACCAGCCGGTCGCCCGCGCCATCGACGGGCTGAACCACTGGGTGGGCCAGTTCATCGCCTATTGGACCGTGATCGCCGTCTTCGTCTACTTCTATGAAGTCGTCGCCCGCTTCCTGTTCAATTCGCCGACCAACTGGGCGCACGAGAGCATGTTCCTGATGTTCGGCATGCAGTACCTGCTGTGCGGCGCCTACGCGCTGCGCACGGAGAGCCACGTGCGCGTCGATGTCTTCTACGTGAAGATGAGCCCGCGCGGGCGCGCCATCGCCGACGTCGTGACCTCCGTGTTCTTCTTCATCTTCACGCTGACGCTGCTGGTCACCGGCTGGCGCTTTGCCATGGACGCGGTGGAGGTGGCGGAGAAGTCCTTCACGGAATGGGGCATCCAGTACTGGGTCATCAAGCTGTCCATCCCCGTCGGTGCCGTCCTGCTGATGCTACAGGGCATCGCGCACCTGCTGCGCGACATCGAGATCGTCTTCAGGCCGGAGGACCGGCTGCTGGCGCGCCACGGCAGCGCCAGCGACGGGACCAGCACCAGCGTGGGGAGCATCTGAGTCATGGGTCTTCCGATCACCATCGAGCTGCTCACCGCGCTCATGTTCGGCTCGCTGATCGTCGTGCTGCTGGCGGGCCTGCCCATGGCCTTCGTCACCGGCGGGCTGGCGGGCGTGTTCCTGTTCCTGTTCTCCGACTTCGGCATGCTGAACATGCTGCCGTCGCGCGTCTTCCCGTTCATGACCGACTACCAGTTGTCGGCCATCCCGCTGTTCATCTTCATGGCGGCGATGCTGGAGCGCGCGGGCATCATCGAGGAGCTGTTCGAGGTCGTCTACAAGTTCATCGGTTCCATCAACGGCGGCCTCGCCTCGGCCACGGTCATCGCCTGCACGGTGCTGGCGGCCATGGTCGGTGTCGTGGGTGCGGCCGAGGTGACGATGGGCATGATCGCGCTGCCGGCCATGCTGAAGCGCGGCTACGACCAGCAACTGGCCTGCGGCGCGCTGCTCGCCGGCGGCACGCTTGGCATCCTGATCCCACCCTCGGTCATGGCCATCGTCTACGCGGTGGTGGCGCAGCAGTCGCTGGGCGAGCTGCTGGTCGGGTCGGTGTTCCCCGGCCTGCTGCTGTCGGGGCTGTACATCCTCTACATCACCGTGCGCGCTTACATGAACCCGCGCCTGGCGCCGCCGCTGCCCCCCGGTGAACGGGTGAGCTGGGCCGAGAAGATGCGCCTCTTGAAGGGCACGATCACGCCGATCCTGCTGATCGTGCTGGTGCTGGGCGTCATCTTCGTGGGCATCGCCACCCCGGTGGAGGCGGCCGGCATCGGCACCTTCGGCGCGCTGTTCGTGTGTGCGCTGCACCGCCGGCTGTCGTGGATCGCGCTGCGCGAGGCGTCCATCGCCACGCTGAAGGCGACCGGCATGGTGATGTGGATCTTCTTCGGCGCCACGCTGTTCGTCGGCTTCTTCATCGTCAAGGGCGGGCAGGAGTTCGTGACCGAGGGTCTGCTGGGCCTGGGATTGGACGCCTACGGCCTGCTGTTCCTGATGATGGTCATCCTGTTCTTCCTGGGCATGTTCCTGGACTGGGTGGGCATTCTTCTGCTGACCGTGCCGATCTTCCTGCCGATCCTGAAGTCGCTGGACTTCAGCGGCCTGTTCGGCTTCTCGGGGCTGGAGCCGAATGACGTGCCGCTGTGGTATGGCGTCATCTTCATGGTCAATATGCAGATGGCGTTTCTCAGTCCGCCCTTCGGCTATTCGCTGTTCTACCTAAAGAGCGTGGCACCGCCGGAGGTGTCGATGGCGACGATCTTCCGGTCGGCGGTGCCGTTCCTGCTGCTGCAGGCGCTGGGCGTGTACCTGTGCATCGTGTTCCCCGGCATCGTGCTGTGGCTGCCGCGGCTGGTGTACGGCGGCTGACGTGTAAAGCAGCTGACAGGGGCCGTTCCGTCCCGGTAGGGCTGGGCTGCGCGCCTGCGGGGTTGCACCCGCAGGCGCGCAGCCGTTATAGGCGTACACCCGCCCGCTGACGAAAGACCCCACCCGTGTTCGATTCGCTCATCCCGGAACTGCTGGCGCTCGGCCAGGTGGTGTTCATCGACCTGGTGCTGGCCGGCGACAACGCCATCGTGGTCGGCATGGCGGCGGCCGGCGTGGCGCGCGAACAGCGGGTCAAGGTGATCTTCTGGGGCATCGCCGCCGCCGTGGTGCTGCGCATCGTCTTCGCGTTGCTGACCACCCAGCTCCTCGCCATCATCGGCCTGACCTTCGCTGGCGGCATCCTGCTGCTGTGGGTGTGCTGGAAGCTGTTCCGCGAGCTGCGCGAACAGCGCGAGGAGGATCTCGGCGCCGAGCTGGTGGCCGGCGACGGCGAAAGCCCGTCGGATGCCGCGGCCACCGCGCACAAATCCATGGGCGCCGCGGTCTGGCAGGTGATCGTCGCCGACGTCTCCATGTCGCTGGACAACGTGCTGGCGGTGGCCGGTGCCGCGCGCGAGCACCTGTGGGTGCTGGTGGTCGGGCTGGTGCTGTCGGTGGGGCTGATGGGGGCGGCGGCCAGCGTCATCGCCCGGCTGTTGAGCCGCTACCACTGGATCGCCTACATCGGCCTTGCGGTGATCCTCTACGTGGCGCTGGAGATGATCTGGCGCGGCGGGTTCGAGCTGCTGGCGGCGACCGGGCAGGCCTGAAGGGGGCAATCGCGAGCTGGGCCTTGCCGGAACCTTCGGTGCGCCGCCGGTGTTGCACGCGGCAGCGTCTGAGGGGAGCATCCGGCATGACCGTCTACAGCAACGACCGCCACGATGCGGCGCCCGGCACGCGGCGCGCGCGCAGCATGGACGAGATCGAGGGCAACATCCACGACATCCGCTCGCGGATGGACGCCACGCTCGACGAGATCGAGTTTCGCCTGTCGCCGGGCCAGATGTCGGGCGGCGTCATCGACGTGGTGCGCGACGTGGTGCAGGGGAACCCCACGCGCGTCGCCCGCGCCATCCGCGAGAACCCCATTCCCGTCGCCCTCATGGGCATCGGCGCGCTGTGGCTGGCCTGGGCCGTATCGCGCACACCCGTGGTCGCCGGGCCGGTGGAGTCGATGGGCGCCACCCTGTCCGACCAGCGGCTGCGCATCTTGTTGACCGGCCTTGTCGGCGCCTGCCGGCAGGGGGCGGAGGCGTTCCGCGAGGCCGACGCGGCCATCGCCGACGCGCGCGTGTCGACCCGGCTGATGGAGGTGTCGAACCAGCTTGAGCGCACCTCGGCGGCGCTGGACCATGAATTGCGGGTCCGCGGCGGCAGGCCCGACCTGGACGGACCCATGCACCCGGCCTGGGAGGGCGTGCACACGGAGCTGGCCGGCGACCGCTCGCCCGTCCAGCTTCTGGCTTCGCTGGAGCGGGGCCTGGACGGCACGCTGGACGTGTTCCGCGATTGCCTGCAGGAGGACCTGCCGCCCGATCTGCGCGTCACCATCGGCGCCCACTTCCACGACCTGGAACGGGTGGAGCACCATGTCGGTGCCCTGCGCGAGGCCGCGGCGTAAGGGGGCGCAGCGCATGCTGGGGCTGAGCCGACGCCACCACCACCGGTATCCGCGCGTGGAGATGGGTCGCGGGCGCGGGGCCGAAACGCCGAAGCAACTGCCGGCGAAGGGCTGGAAGGACATCCTCTGGCGCGTCTACGAGGAGCAGTCGAAGGACAACATCAGCATCGTCGCGGCCGGCGTGGCCTTCTACGCGCTGCTGGCGATCTTCCCGGCGGTGGCGGCGGCGGTGTCCATCTACGGCCTCGTCGCCGATCCGGCCACCATCGAGCAGCACATCGAACAGCTCGCCGGCTTCCTGCCGAGCGAGGGCGTGCAGATCCTGCGCCAGCAGGCGCACAGCGTCGCCCAGTCCTCCAAGGGGCTGAGCTTCGGCGTGGCGTTCGGCCTGCTGCTGACGCTGTGGAGCGCGTCGCGCGGCGTCAATTCGCTCGTCACCGCGCTCAACATCGCCTACGAGGAGGAGGAGCACCGCGGGATCATCAGCCTCGCGTTCACCTCCATGGTGCTGACGGTGGGGGCGGTGCTGTTCCTGATCGTCACGCTGATCGTGGTGGTGGCGGTCCCGGCGATCCTCAACGTGCTGCCGCTGGGACCGCTGAAGTGGGTGGTGGCACTGGTGCGCTGGCCGATCCTGGGGGCGGCGATCATCCTGGCGCTGGCCGTGCTCTACCGCTACGCGCCGTGCCGGCGCTTCGCCAAGTGGCGCTGGGTGACCTGGGGATCGGCGGCGGCCACGGTGATCTGGCTCCTGGGCTCGGTCGCCTTCTCGGTCTACGTGGCGAACTTCGGCAGCTACAACGAGACCTACGGGTCGGTCGGCGCCGTGGTGATCCTGCTGCTGTGGCTGAACCTGACGGCCTACGCCATCCTGCTGGGCGCCGAACTGAACGCCGAGATGGAGCACCAGACCGCGCGCGACACGACCGAGGAGCCCGAGAAGCCCATGGGTCAGCGCAACGCCCGGATGGCCGACACGGTGGGCGAGCGCAAGGCCAGTTGACGGGGCGAGCTAACGCCGCCGGCACTCTTGCGCCAGGGCGGCGACGCGGGCGCGCGAGTCGGGTGGCAGACGGCTGGCGATCAGCTCGGGCCACAGCCCGGCCTGCTTCGCCCCGTCGGCGACGCAGCCGCAGGTGGCGGCGCAGGTGGTCGGCGCGCCGCCGGCGTCGACGCAGCGCGCCTCGCAGGCCTCCAGGAAGGCGCGCGTCTCGGCGCCGCCGTCCAGGGCCAGCATGGCCAGCAGGGACAACGCGCCGTACAGCACCGGCTGATGGACGAGGTAGATGGGCAGGCCGTGCCGTCCGGCCCAGGCCAGCGCGCGGCCGGCGGCGCCCGGCCGCCACGCCGCGACGGCGCCCCGCCCGCGCCAGACGCGCCCGAGCGCGATGCCCAGCAGCACCAGACCGAACCAGGGGAAGAGCGGGACGTAGTCGTTGGAGTCCGGCTCGAAGGTCATCAGCCCGATCCAGCGCAACGCCGGGGCGTCGAACAGCGGCACCGCGACGAACTCCGGCAGCGCGTACACCCCGATGCCCAGGGCGGCCGTCAGTCCCGCCGGCAGCCGCACGAAGGCGAGGCCGAGGACGCTGGCGACCGCCAGATGGTGCAGAACGCCGAAGAAGATCGGGCTGTCCGGAAACACCACATAGGACCCCGCCGACACTGCGGCCGCCGCCGCCGCCAGCAGGCCCAGGCGGCGCAGGAAGCGCCGCCGGTCGAGCCCGCCCCCGGCGGCGAGCACGAGGCTGACGCCGGCCAGCATCAGGAAGGAACCGAGGATCCCCGTGCGCGCCGCCAGCCACAGCGGGTCGGTGAACAGAGCCAGGCGCGCGAAGCCCAGCGCGTCGAGGTCCCACGACAGGTGGTAGGCGATCATCGCCAGGATGGCGATGCCGCGCGCCGCGTCGATGGCCGGCAGGCGGTGCGAAGCGGGCGCGGCGGGGGCGGGCGGCGGGGCGGGCATGCGTCGCTTGTGCCGCATGCGCCGGCCGGTGTCCAGCGGGCGGGTGCTACACCGTCACCGGTTTGGCCGTCTGCAGGGCGTTCAGCGCCTCGGCCAGGATCTTGGGCTCGTAGGGCTTGCGCAGCACGCGGAAGCCTTCCTCGGCCGCGGCCGTGGCCGCGTCGCTGTACCCGGTGGCGAGCAGCACGGGCAGGTCGGGGTAGCGGCGGCGAATCTCGCGCGCCAGTTCGACGCCGTTCATCCCGCCGGGCATGACGATGTCGGTGAACACGCAGTCGAAGCCGTGCCGATGCTGCGTCAGCGTGTCGAGCGCCTCGGCCGCGGCGGCGGCGTGCAGGACGGAGAAGCCCATCTCATCGAGCAGCATGGCCACCGTTGCGGCGATCTCCGGGCTGTCCTCCACCATCAGCACGCGACCGCGGCCGGCCGGCGGGGCCGTTGCGGGGTCGGGGGCGGCGTCCGCCGGTACGCCGGCCATGGCGCGGGGCAACAGCAGCGTGACCGTGGTGCCGGCGCCCGGCCGGCTCTCCACCCGCGCCGTGCCGCCGGACTGCTGGGCGAAGCCGTACACCATGGAGAGGCCAAGCCCGGTGCCCTTGCCGACCTCCTTCGTCGTGAAGAACGGCTCGAACACGCGGTCGATCACCTCGGGCGGGATGCCGCCGCCGGTATCCTCGACACTCAGCGCCACGAAGTCGCCGGCGCACCCGGCGGGCGAGGTGAAGGGATCGGCGCAGTGCAGGTTGCGGGTGACGAGGCGCAGAACGCCGCCCTTCGGCATGGCGTCGCGTGCGTTGATGGCGAGGTTGAGGACGGCCAGTTCGAGCTGGCCGCGGTCGGCCTTGATCGGCCAGAGGTCGGGGGCGCCCTGGCGTTCGATGCGGATGTCGCCGCGCAGCGACTGGCGCAGCATGCCGGTCGCCAGCCGGTCGAGGCAATCGTTCAGGTCGAAGATCTCGGGGTCGAGGTGCTGCTGACGGGCAAAGGAGAGGAGCTGCTGGGTGAGTTGGCCGCCGCGGAACGCCGCCTCCGACGCCACGTTGACGAACGGCTGCCAGGCGTTGTCCGCTGTCCGCGTGCCGGCGAGGTAAAGGTTGGTGGTGACGACGGTCAGCAGGTTGTTGAAGTCGTGCGCGATGCCGCCGACGATCTGCCCCAGCATCTCCAGCCGCTGCGTGCGGCGCAGCGTCTCCTCGGCCTTGGCGCGGCGGCGCATCTCGTCATGCAGGCGGGCGAGCATGCGCCGCTCGGCCAGCGCGCGCCGCCGCTCCAGGTGCGCCACCGACAGCAGGAGCAGCATGGCGGCCATGGTCACCGCCGTGGGCACCATCATTTCGTTCCACCACGCCGCCCAGACCTGCGCCACGTCGGCGCCGTACGTGACGTACACCGGGAAATCGGCCAGCCGGCGGTAGGCGTACACCCGCTCCACGCCGTCGGCGATCGCCGAGCGGTAGCGGCCCTCCTCCGGCGCCGCATGGATGGCGTCAAGCAGGTCGCGATCGAGCCCGGGCAGTGGGGCGTCATTGCGCGGGTGGCGGAGGAGCGTCTGCCCGTCGGCGCGGATGAGGGCCAAGGCGTCGCCGGAGCGCGGGCCGACGCTATGGTGGAAATCGCCCAGCGCCGACACCGGGGCGGTGAGCAGGACCACGCCGTTGAAGCGTCCCTCGGGGGTGGCATGGCGGCGCGCCACGTCGAACACCTCGTGCCCCGACGCGGGCATGCGGTAGGCCATGCCGACGGTGGCCGGCGCCCCGGCGGCCAGGGCGTCGACGATCTCGCGCTCGATTTCGGTGAGGGCGGGCGTCGCTGCCACCTCTCCCGTGGCGGCGACGTGCCCCGCCGCGTCGATCAGCCGGATCGCCGCCACCTGATCGGCGTTGGCGACAAGGTGGCGGGCGAATTGCAGCAGCTCCTGCGTGCCGCCGGTGTCCGGCCAGCCGAGCGCGAAGGCGCGGTCCTCCACCAGGGACGCGGTGAAGGCATAGCTCTTGATCAGGCGGGTGGCGTGCTGGTGCAACAGGGTGGCGGTCGCCTCGGCGTGCCGCTCCAGGTCGGCCAGCGCCGTGTCATAGGCCCGCCAGCCGATCAGAGCGAAGAACAGCAGCGGCACCGCGACGGCCGCCGCCACGAACGCCCACACCGACCGGGCCGGATCGTCGGCTTTCGGTGCGCCTTCGTCCTGTGCGACCTGGATTGACATGGGAGATTCGTGCCCGCCGCGCCGGTTGCCGCGATGGGGGGAGTCTCCAACAAAAGCCCGGCCGGAGCTTTATAGAAAAAGCATGGGGTGGCTCCACCATGCGACATACCCGAAAAGTCGTAGTGCCATCAGTCCGCGGCCTCCGGCGCGCGGGCGGACCGCACGACGGCGACGTTGCGGCGCGTTTCGCGGTGCAGGATGTAGAGGCCGCTGGCGACGACGATGGCCACGCCGGCGATGGTCTGCATCTGCGGCACTTCGCCCCACAGCAGCCAGCCGAACAGGGCCGCGCACAGGATCGAGGCGTAGGAGAACGGCGCGATCACCGCCGCCGGGGTCAGGGCGTAGGCGCGTGTCAGGAAAAGCTGGGCCATGCCGCCGGTCAGGCCGCAGGCCACCAGCAGGCCGATGTCGGTCCAGGTCGTCGGCGCCACCCAGACGAACGGCAGGCCGATGCCGCACAACACCGTGGAGGTCAGCGTGAACCAGAAGACGATGGTGTTGGGCAACTCGGTCCGGCTGAGCTGACGGATTTGCACCATCGCCAGCGACTGGGCGAAGGCGGCGCCGATCGCCACCAGCGCGCCGAACTGCAGCATGCCGGAACCCGGACGGCTCATCACCAGCACGCCGACGAAGCCGACGGCGACCGCGCTCCAGCGGTGCACGCCGACCCGCTCGCCCAGAAGCGGCACCGAGAGCGCCGTGAGGAACAGCGGGGCGGTGAAGTTCAGCGCCACCGCGTCGGCCAGCGGCAGCAGGTGGAACGACCAGAACATCAGCGTCATCGAGGTGAGGCCGATGCACGCGCGCCAGAGGTGGGCGCCCGGCCGTTCCGTGCGCAGCGTCGCGAAGCCGCCCTGCATCGCCACCACCAGCGCCACCGGCACCAGCGCCACGGCGTTGCGGAAGAAGGTAACCTCCAGCACCGGATAGCGCTCCGCCGACAGCTTGATCAGCACGTTCATGACGGAGAATAGCATCACCGATGCCAGCATCATCACGATGCCGCGCGGCGTGTTGTCGGTGCGGACGAAAGCCGGCTGCGGGTCCGGCTTGGGGGCGGGGGGAGGGGGGGCGTTCACGCTGCGCATGCTAACAAAGCGGAACCGCCCGCGTCACCGATGGGCGACGCGGGCGGTCATGCCCTGCGCGTATGGCGGCGTTGCGGCCCTGTACGACGGCGCCGGGGCTGGAACGCCCGCCGGGCGCTCCGTTGGGGTCCGGCCGGGCGCTCAGCGGAATTTCAGGAGGTCGCTGATTTCCTGCTCGGCGCGCAGCCAATGGTTCATCTCCTGCCCCTCGGGGCGGCCTTCGCGCTCCCAGATCTCGTAGGCGCGCTCCTGGATCATCTTGTTCTGCTGGCCGCGCAGCAGCCCTTCGGCGATGTGCATGTTGACGCGCGCCAGCGACACCAGCTTGCGCGCCTCGATGGCGCCTTCCGTGGCCTCCATCGTCGTGGCGCTGACGAACTGCGCCAGGCTCCTGAGGTTTTCCTTGATCTCGGACGCCAGTTGGTTGGCGTCGTCCTGCACCACCGTCTTGATGGCGACCCAGAGCTTGAGGTTGTGGTCCAGCGCGACGCTGACCTTTTCCGGCGTGTCCGCTTCGATCAGCAGCGTCGCGGAGTGCATGAGCGCCAGCGCGTCCTGCTCCAGCATCGTGAAATTGGTGCGCAGGATGGCCTCGGCCCCGGCATCGGTGGCGGCGAGGTCGGCCGCGGCGGCGGCGGTGGCGGTCTTACGCTTGGCCATGGATGCTCCCCTGCTCGTGCTGTGAGATCGCACAGTATTGCAGCGGTGCATCAGACCGTGTTGGCGTTAAGATCGGGTTAACGGAAGATCGCCGGGGCATACGGCAGGGGCGCTGCGGCATACGGTCGCTGCTGGGTCTCGCGGTTCTCTGTTTCCAACGTGTACGAAGCAAAGGCTATGCCGTGGCGGGAGCCGCGGCGACAGCCACATCACTGTCCCAACAGCGCGCCGAAGGGCAGACGGTAAGTAAAGCCGATGATGTTGCTGTCAGGGCGGCTGTCGTTGCCGCCGCTGCTCATGGTGCGGCTGTAGCCGAGCGTGACACGCGACTGGTTTTCGAACTGGTAGCCCAGCTCGATTTGCGAGCGGTACTGGACGGCGGTGTTGCTGTCGCGCGGCGTCGGCGTGAAATAGCCGGCTCCGACGCTGGGCGTGAAGACGAAGGACCCGAGCGGTACGTCGACCAGGACGCCGCCGGCCCCGCGCACCGTGCCGTCCGCCATCGGCACGGTGCCGACCCACGGTTTCAGGGTGGCGTAGGGCTCAAGCCACGGGATCAGCGAGCCGCCGATGCGGAACTTCTGCTGGTGCAGGTCCTGCAAGCGGTCCGCCGCCTGGAGGTTTCCGGAGTAGTCGAGGGAGCCCAGTTTCCAGTCGCGCAGAAGGTCGCCGGAGGCGGGCAGGTCCTGTGCGTGCGCCGCCCCCGCGAGCCACAATCCCGCGACGGCGGCAAGAACGGCAACGGTTTGACGGCAACGGCTCACGGCACTCGCTCCTGACCGCCCCACGCCCGGGCAGTATGCACCGCAAAATGTTTCAATTCTGTCAATAAGGGCACCCGTGGGAATTTTGCAAGGGGGGTGGGGTGCTACCTCTTCGAAGGTCACGGGGCTCAGCCGAAAGGTGCCGCTGCGCTCTTCAGCCGAAGAAGCCGATGCGCTGGGTGATCGCCCCGCCGACGCGGGCGATCATCTCGTACAGGCCGGTCAGCGGGCGGAAGATGCGCTCGTTCTCCAGGCGGTAGTTCTGGCTCTCGTCGCTGACGTAGGTGGCGGGCTCGCCGAAGTCGACGCCGTCCATCGCCACACCGGCGGTGACCGGGAAGATCACCTCCAACTGTGCCACCGCCGTGGGGATGTCGAGGTGCAGGATGCGGTTCACCACCCGCTCGCGCGTCGTCTGGTGCTGGCTGGAGAACTCCGGGATGCGGGTGGCGAGGCGGAACACCTCGTGGATGACCGCCAGCCGCACGGCGTGCAGCAGGCGCAGCCCCGTCCGCGCCCGCTCGTCCAGCAGGGCGGAGCAGCCGGCCCCCGTGCGCGCCAGCCCGTCGCGCAGCACCGTGTAGTCGCGGAACAGCTTGCGGTAGACGCGCATCTCGCGCACGTGGGAGGGGTTCTCCTCCAGGTGTGCGGCGAGCTGGCGCATCTCCTCCGCTCGCCCGCGGTCCTTGGCATGCGCCGCCAGCGTCAGCCACAGGCCCGGATTCAGCATATCGACGTAGGCCTTCAGCGCGTCCGGGTCGGCGATGGCGAAGCCGTACTCCACCACCCCCAGCAGCTCGCGGAAGCGGCGGGACGTGCGGTAGAGCTGGGCGAAGCGGTCCGGGTCCTTGTCGACGGCGGCGCCGAAGCCGCCGATCACGTTGGCCGGCAGGCCCATCTGCATGAGGATGGCGTTGTGCGGGATGGCGCGGATCTGCGAGGCGCTCTGCTGGTCGACGGCCTCGGCCGAGCCGTCGTGCTGGCGCTTGAAGGCGCGGCTGCCCGACGTGTAGAGGAAGTTGGCGCCGAACGCCGTCAACAGCACGGCGTAGTTCGGGTCGCGCATCAGCGACACCTGGAACTCCTTCACCGTGGTGAAGAGTTCGGTGATGTAGTCGTTCTCGTCGTAGAAGGGATCGCCGGTGCCGCCCTCGCGTTCGCCCAGCATGTATTCGGCGATGCGCGTCACCACGGCGAAGGCGGTGGCCTCGGTGGTGAAGTACAGGAACCCGTCGCCGCCCTGGAAGCTGACCTCCTGCTTGAACGCCACCCCTTCGGCCTGGAGCGTGTGCAGCCAGGCGGGCGGGGCAATGTAGGACAGGCGCTGGGTGAAGCTGGCCGGGTGGGCGCCGCGGCCGATGGATTCACCGTGCGTGTCGAAGACGACGAGCTGGACGTTCTTCAGCCCGTGCTTGCGGAACAGCCGCGCCACGCGCAGCCGCAGCCGCTCGATCGAGGCGGCGGCCGGCGTCTGGCCCAGGTAGCGGCCGGCGTCGGAATAGCCGGTCTGGATGCACAGCCGGCCGCGCATTTCCACGTAGGCGCGGTAGTGCGGGTTCTCCAGCAGCGTGTCGATGACGCGGCTGCCCAGCTCCAGCGCCCGCTCCGTCTCGAACAGCGGCGAGATGTCGAGGGTGTCGGCGATGCCGAACAGCTTGGCGTAGTACAGCGCCGTCAGCACCGTGAAGGCGGTCTCGCTCTCGGCGATCAGGAAGCGCACCGGTGTCGAGGCGTCGGCGTATTTCAACATCTGCGCCACCACCATGAACAGGCGCTTGGCCGACGTGCGCTCGGTGATGAGCGAGCCGAAGTTGATGGTGACCGGCTTCACCTCGTCCAGCAGGCCGGTGAGGCGCTCCAGGTAGGACTGGCGGTAACGCGGGTCGTCGGGGGCCGTCTCCAGCCCCACCACCTTGCGGATGGCGTTGTGGAGCTGGGTGGAGTTGATGCGCACGTGCGTGTGCGCCATGCCCAGCCCGGTGTTCGCCAGCTCGGCCCGCAGCACGCACAGGCGCAGCACCGCGTCGGCCGAGGCCGCGCCCCGGGGGCCCAGCAGGCGGATGGCGCGGTTCACCCGTTCCACCAGGAATCCGGCGTCGACGAGGCGGAACGACTGGTCCTCGTGCATGCGGCGCGCGATGCGCTGGATGCTGCGGTAGGCGTCCGATTCCTGCGGGTCGTGGTCGGCGAAGACCGCGATCTCGTCGGTCACCTCGTGCACCGCCAGGACGAGGCGGGATTCGATCTGCTCCAGCGTGTGGTGCAGTTCCTCGTCCTTCGGCACCAGGGCGCGGATGCCCTCCAGGTCGGCCAGGTAGTGGCGGAGCTGCTGCACCTGCACGCGCAGCCGCTTGTGCAGCGTGTCGGTCCAGGTGATGTCGGAGCGGCCGTCGATGTCGTAGCCGACCCAGCTCGCCACGGTGAGCAGTCGGGGCGACAGCTCGGTCCAGCGGTCGGGGTAAAGCTCGGCCGCCACCTCGAAGACGATGGCGTAGAGGCGGCGCAGCGCCGTTCTCACATTGCCCAGCGCCTTCAGTGAGAGTTCATGCTCGCGCGACAGCGAGATGCCCTCGTCCGGGCGGTGCTCGGCCGCGGCCATGTGGGCGACCAGTTCGGCCCGTTCGTCCTCGCCCAGCGGCTTGCCGGCGGGATTGCGGCCGGTGGCGAGGCTGGCCAGCGCGGTCATCAGCGGCCCCGACAGGTTGAACGTCGGGTGCGCGGTCATGACGATGCCGAACGCCTCGCGCTCCACCGTCTGGCGGAAGGCGTCGAAGGGGACCGGCGATGCCGCTCCGTTCGGCTGGGCGATGCCGCGGAACAGGGCGCGCAGCCGGTCGGCATTGGCTTGCGGATCGACTTCGCCCAGCTTGCCGGCGAAGCGCTCGGCGCGGCCCAGGAAGCCGTCGGCCGACAGGTATTGAACCAGTTGCTCCAGAGCGCCCAGGCTCAGGGCGCCGTCGGCGATGCGGCGGTTGATCTCCAACGCCAGGTGGAGGATGGGATTGGTGAACGGATCGTCCTCGGCCTCCCGCGCGAAGCGGTCGAGGCAGCCGGTCATCTCGGCGGCGAGCGCGGCCGGGTCGAAGCCGGGATCGGCCGGGAAGCGCGCGGAGGATTGCGGCAGCAGCGGCCGGTTGCCTTGCAGGGCGTCACGCAGCGACGGGGTGGGGGCGGTCGGTTCGGCCGCAGGGGGCGGCTCGGGTGCCGGCGGCGGGGGAGCGGTGCGACGGGCCCGGACGGGCTTCACCTCGGCCTCGGTCATGGTGCGGCGCCCCCAATTGTTTGCAGTGCGGTAGGAACGATGCGGTGACCCCGCAGTGGTGTCAACCGCCGCTTCGGGTAGGTTTCGCGCCATGGACTCGGGAACGTGCTATCATGCCGCCATGCAGCAGGCACCTCACCCGTCCACACCGGACCAGGGGCCGGTGATCGCCTTCCTGGGCGACCCGCGCACGCACGGCGGGCGGGCGGTGGAACGCGTGGACACGCATGGGGCCGTCGTCTTCCTGGCCGGGGACCGCGCCCTCAAGCTCAAGCGGGCGGTGCGCTTTCCCTATATGGACTTCTCGACGGCCGAAAGGCGGCGGGCCGCCTGCGAGGCCGAACTGCGGCTCAACCGCCGCACGGCGCCGACGCTCTACCGCGGCGTGCTGCCGGTGGTGCGGACCCCCGGCGGCGTGTTGGCGCTGGGTGGGGAGGGGGAGGTGGTGGACTGGGTGGTGGACATGCGCCGCTTCGACGGCGCGCTGCTGTTCGACCGCCTCGCCGACCGCGGCGCGCTGACGCCCGCGCTGATGCGCGACTTGGCCGAGGCGGTGGCGGCGTTCCATCGGGACGCCGAGCCGAGGCCGGACGGCGGTGGGGCGGCGGCCATGCGCGCGGTGGTGGACGGCAACCTGGAGGAACTGCGGCAGCGCGCCGACCTGTTCGACCCGGCGGTCGTCGCGCGACTGGCGGCGCTGTCGGGTGCTGCGCTGGAGCGCCACGGGGGCCTGCTGGAGACGCGGCGGGCGGGCGGCTTCGTGCGGCACTGCCACGGCGACCTGCACCTGCGCAACATCGTGCTGCTGGACGGGCGGCCGACGCTGTTCGACGGCATTGAGTTCGACGAGAGCTTCGCCGTCGTCGACGTGCTGTACGATCTCGCCTTCCTGCTGATGGACCTCGACCGGCGCGGGCTGTGGGATCTCGCCAACGCGGTGTTCAACCGGTACATGGAGCTGACCGGCGATTACGGCGGGCTGCCGCTGCTGCCGCTGTTCCTGTCGGTGCGGGCGGCGGTGCGCGCCAAGGTGGAGGCGGCCGCCGCGGCGGCGCAGACGGACGCGGCGGCGGTCGGCGAGAGGCGCCGGGAAGCCGTCGCCTACCTCGGCCACGCCGTGGCGGCGCTGCGGCCGGAACCGCCGCGGCTGGTCGCCGTCGGCGGGCTGTCGGGCACCGGCAAGACGACGCTGGCGCGCGCGCTGGCGCCGGACCTCGGCTCGCCCCCCGGTGCCTTGGTGCTGCGCAGCGACGTGCTGCGCAAGCGCCTGTTCGGCCGCGCCGACACCGAGCGCTTGCCGGAGGAAGCCTACGCGCCGGACGTGACGGCCCGAGTCTACGCGGACATCGCCGGGCGGGCGCGGGCGGCGCTGGCCGCCGGCATCCCCGTGGTCGCCGACGCCGTCTACGCCCACCCGGAGGAGCGTGCGGCCATCGAAGCCGCCGCGGCGCAGGCCGGGGCGCCCTTCCGCGGGCTGTGGCTGGAGGCGGCGCTGCCGGTGCGGGCGGGGCGCGTGGAGGGGCGCGCCGCGGACGCGTCCGACGCCACGGCCGCGGTGGTGCGCCGGCAGGAGGGCTATGACCTGGGAAGCCTGGGCTGGGTGCGCGTGAATGCCGCGGCGAATCCTTCGGAAGTGCTTGCGGTGGCACGGGAATCGCTGTCCTAATTTGATCAGCGCTCATTCGATAGGGCCGGACACGCGACGCCTCGTTGCGCTATGATGATCGGCAACGGGCGTCCGTGCCCGAGCCAGGGATGGAACAGGGCCCGCCCCGGTCGACGGGGAAAGACGGCCCGGGGAGAAAGACCGTGTCCATAAAGTCGATTCTCGTGCCCCTCGCCGGCGCCGACACCGATCCGGTGGCGCTGTCCGGGGCCTTCGCCGTCGCCCGCGCGTTCGACGCGCACGTCGACGCGCTGTTCGTCAAGCTCGACCCGCGCGACGCCGTGCCCATGCTGGGCGAGGGCATGTCCGGCGCCATGGTGGACGAGATCATGCGCGCCGCCGAGGGAGAGGCGAGCAGCCATCTCGTCGTCGCCCGCCGCCACTTCGAGGCCGCCGTGCAGGCCGGGCAGGTCAACCTGCTGGAAGGCCCGCCGTCGCCCGAGGGCGTGTCCGCCCGCTGGCGCGAGATGGTCGGTCGCGCGGAGGAGGTGGTGCCGCAGGAGGGCCGGCTGAGCGACCTGCTGGTCTTCGCGCACACCGCGCTCGACGCCGAGGCGCAGACCTACGCCACCGTGGAGACGGCGCTGTTGGGTGCTGCCCGGCCGCTGCTGCTGACGCCGGTGCGGAACCCCACGAGCATCGGCCGCCGCATCGCGCTGGCCTGGAACGGCAACGCCGAGGCGGCCCGCGCCGTGGTCGGCGCCATGCCCTTCCTGCGCCAGGCCGACAGCGTGCATGTGCTGACCGCCGAGACTTCGGTCACCCAGGCTGCGACCGGTCGTCGCATCGCCGAATATCTGGCTTGGCACGACGTTAACTGTCAGTTAACTATTCTGCGACCGGGTTCGGAGGCCGTCGGCCAGGTGCTGATGGAGAAGGCGGGCGAACTCGGGGCCGACCTCGTCGTGATGGGCGGCTACGGACACAGCCGGATGCGGGAGATGATTCTCGGCGGTGTCACCCGCTACGTGTTGAGCCACGCCGGCCTTCCGGTGCTGATGGCCCACTAGAGACCGACGCGCGACGCGCCCCGCGGCCACGCCCGCGGGGCCAACGCCCTCCACGCCGGACGGTCGTCGCCCCGCGCATGGATCCGGCCCTTACAAAGGGAAGGAAACGCGCCATGTTGACCATCGAGGACTGCATCGCCCTCAGCGACCTGTCGGAAGCGGAGATCGACGCCATCGCCGAGCACGAGCATCTGCCGGAAATGCTGGCGGTGGAGCTGGGCTGCTGCCTGGAGCACGATCCCGAGGGGCGCCGGCGCATCGCCGCCTTCATCCGCGACGACATCGAACGCGCCTGCGCGCACGGCAAGGCCCGCCATGCGGCGGACTTGGTCGGTGTGCTGCAGATCTACATGGCCCACCACAAGGATCTTTATTCGCCACGGAACATGGCGGCCTGAAAACGATTAAGCTGGCGGAGAAGACGGGCGCGCCGGGGACCGTCCCGGCGCGGAAGGCCCGCGCTGATGATGGAGGATGCCTTGCCGCTCCGGAAGATCCGCCTGGAACTCGCCCGCACGCCCGACCATCCGGACGGCAGCAGCGAACACGGCTATGAGTTCACGGCCCCCCTCGACGCCGAGGGGCATTTCGACGCCGACGAATGGCACGCCAGCCGCGACAAGTGCAAGGTCCACCGCTTCTGGCGCGGCGAGGACGACCAGCACGGCCGCCTGATCCACCGCGGCACCCGCTGGGCCTTCCGCTACGACGGCGACGACGAGGACGAAGGCGACGAGCCGATCTTCCGCTTCGACCGCCACGCCTTCAAGCAGGGCGAGTACGTCTCCATCACCGAACACGACGGCGAGATGCGGACGTTCCGCGTGGTGCGGGTGACGTAGCGCCCGCCTCTCTCCCCGACATACCACGCCCGCACCTCACAACGCGTGACGGCGGCGTGGAATGTGCTATCTATCCGGCGAGCGGATCTGCCGAGGAGAGAGTTCTTTGCCCGCCGATAGCCGGAACACCCCGGACGACGCGCTGGTGCTGGCGCTGCCCAAGGGTCGCATCCTGAAGGAACTGCGGCCGCTGCTGACGCACGCCGGCATCGTGCCGGAGCCGGAGTTCGACAACGAGAACAGCCGCCTCCTGCGCTTCGCCACCAACGTGCCGAACCTCAGCATCATCCGCGTGCGCTCGTTCGACGTCGCCACCTTCGTCGCCTTCGGCGCGGCGCACCTGGGTGTGGCCGGCAACGACGTGCTGATGGAGTTCGACTATCCCGAGATCTACTCGCCGCTCGACCTCGGCATCGGCAAGTGCCGCCTGTCCGTTGCCGAGCCCGAGGCGCTGGCCGAGGGCGACGACCCGGAGCGCTGGAGCCACGTGCGCGTCGCCACCAAGTACCCGGAGGTCACCCGCAAGCACTTCGCCGCGCGCGGCGTGCAGGCCGAGTGCGTGAAGCTGAACGGCGCCATGGAACTGGCGCCGACGCTGGGGCTGTGCCGGCGCATCGTCGATCTCGTCTCCACCGGCTCGACGCTCAAGGCGAACGGGCTGAAGGAGGTCGAGCACATCGCCGACGTCACCTCGCGCCTCATCGTCAACCGCGCCGCCTTCAAGACGCGGCCGGACGAAATCTCCGCGTGGATCGGGAAGTTCCGGGAGGCCGTGCATGCCGCTCAGGCTTGACAGCAAGGACGCCGCGTTCGCCCAGGCCTTCGAGGGGCTGCTGCACGCCAAGCGCGAGGTTAGCGAGGATGTGCAGGCCACCGTGCACGCCATCCTGGAGGACGTCCGCGCGCGCGGCGACGCCGCGCTGCTGGACTACACGGCGCGCTTCGACCGGCTGACGCTCACCGCCGACCAGCTCGCCATCCCGGCGGAAGAGGTCGAGGCGGCGCTGGCGCGCGTGCCGGCGGACCAGCTCGCCGCGCTGGACGTGGCGGCGGAGCGCATCGAGGCCTTCCACCGCAACCAGACGCCCGAGACGCTGGACTACCGCGACGCCCAGGGCGTGCGGCTGGGCGCGCGCTGGACGGCGGTGGGGGCCGTCGGCCTGTACGTGCCGGGCGGCACGGCGGCGTACCCGTCGTCGGTGCTGATGAACGCCATGCCGGCCAAGGTGGCGGGCGTCGAGCGCATCGTCATGGTGGTGCCGACCCCGGATGGCAAGCTGAACCCGCTGGTGCTGGCCGCCGCGAAGCGCGCCGGGGTGAGCGAGATCTACCGCGTCGGCGGCGCCCAGGCGGTGGGCGCGCTGGCCTACGGCACGGCGACGATCCGGCCGGTCGACAAGGTGGTTGGCCCCGGCAACGCCTTCGTCGCCGCCGCCAAGCGGCAGGTGTACGGCGTGGTCGGCATCGACAGCATCGCCGGCCCGTCGGAGATCCTGGTGGTGGCCGACAGGCACAACGACCCGGCCTGGATCGCCATGGACCTGTTGAGCCAGGCGGAGCACGACACCTCGGCCCAGTCGATCCTGATCACCGACGACCAGGAGTTCGCCAATGCGGTGGAAGACGCGATCCTGATCCACTTCCTGACCCTGCCGCGAACGGAAATCGCCCGGAAGAGCTGGAACGAGAACGGCGCGATTGTCGTGGTTTCCGACCTGATGGCCGAATCGCCGGCGCTGATCGACCGGCTGGCGCCCGAGCACCTGGAACTGGCCGTGGAAGATCCCGACGCGCTGGCCGCCAAGGTGCGCAACGCCGGCGCCATCTTCCTCGGCCGCCACACGCCGGAGGCCATCGGCGATTATGTGGCGGGGCCGAACCACGTGCTGCCCACGGCGCGCAGCGCGCGCTTTTCGTCCGGCCTCAACGTGCTCGACTTCATGAAGCGGACGACCTTCGTGGCGTGCGACCCGGCCAGCCTCCAGGCCATCGGTCCGGCCGCGGTGACGCTGGCCCGCGCCGAGGGGCTGGACGCGCACGCGCGGTCCGTGGCGCTGCGTTTGCCGAATGGGGGTAAGGTGTGAGCGGACGGTCGCCCAGGCGCATCGTCCACGTCACGCTGGACGAAAAATCCGTCGTCCGCCGCAAACCGGAGGTCGAGCACGAGCGCGCCGTCGCGATCTTCGACCTGCTGGAGGACAACGAGTTCTGCCCGTGCGAGCACCCGGACGACGGGCCGTACCACCTGCACCTGTCGATCGAGGACAACCGCCTCGTCCTCGACATCCGGCGCGAGGACGACGCGGCACTCTCCAAGATCATGTTGCCGCTGTCGCCGTTCCGCACCATCGTGAAGGACTATTTCCTGATCTGCGAGAGCTATTACAACGCCATCAAGCGTTCGACGCCCTCGCAGATCGAGGCCATAGACATGGGCCGGCGCGGCCTGCACAACGAGGGCTCGGAGGTGCTGCGCGAACGGCTCGCCGGCAAGGTGGACCTGGATCTGCAGACGGCGCGGCGCCTGTTCACGCTGATCTGCGTCCTGCACATCCGCGGCTGAAGGCGGCTGTCGGAATGGCTCCGGTACGACAGCCGCCCCCGATCTCCAGCGTCCTGTTCGCCTGCACCTACAACATGATCCGCTCGCCCATGGCGGCCGGGCTGCTGCGCCATTTCCACGGCCAGCGACTCTTCGTCGATTCCGTCGGCGTGCGCGACGGCGAGGAGGTCGACCCCTTCGCCGTCGCCGTGATGGAGGAGATGGGCATCGACCTCTCCCGCCACGCCTGCAAGACCTTCGAGGAGTTGGAGGACACCTCCTTCGACCTCATCATCTCGCTGTCGCCGGAGGCGCACCACCGCGCCATCGAGATGACGCGCACCATGGCCTGCGACGTGGAGTTCTGGAACACCTTCGACCCCACGCTGGTCGACGGCAACCGCGAGGCCATGCTGGAGGCCTACCGCAAGGTGCGCGACGGCCTGCTGGACCGCATCAAGGAACGTTTCCCCCTCACGCGCGGCCCGACGGTATGAGCCCCATCGACCGACGGGTGTCGTCGCGCGCGGCGTGACAAGGATGGGGATTGCCCGGCGCCGGCGGCGCACAATTCAGGACATTCTTAACCTTCCGTGCTATCTATGAGCGCAGTGTCCCGGAGCAGGCGGCGCCGCAGCACGGCGCCGGGAAGTCATGAAGGTCGCGCAGCCTCCCGTCGTTCCGATTCCCGACCGCAAGCCGGAACCGGCGCTGCCCCCCGCCAGCGCGGGCGGGGCCGGATTCCGGGCCGTCATGGCGGAGGTGGCGAGCCCCACCGCCGGACGGCCGGGCGCCGGGCGCCCGGACGCCAGCCGCTCCTTCGCCGGCCAGCGCCTGCCGCCGCTGCCCGGTGTAAAGCCGGAGCCGCCGGTCCAACTCGCCAACGGGCAGGCGATGCCGCCGATCCCGGGCACCAAGCCCGACCCATTGCTGGCGCGCCTGCCGCAGACCGCCGCCACCAGCCGCATCGTCGAGGCGAGCCAGCGCGTGGCCGGCCTGTCGGGTCACAGCTTCACCGCCATCCTGGCGCAGGCGACGCAGGAGAGTGGCCTGGATGCCAGCGCCAAGAACAAGTCCAGCTCGGCCGCGGGGCCCTTCCAGTTCCTGGAGCGCACGTGGCTGGGCCTGATCGGCCGGCACGGATCGGCGTACGGCCTGGGGGATCTCGCGCGGCAGGTGGAGAGCCGCAACGGCATGCCGGTGGTCAAGGACCCGGCGGCGCGCAAGCAGATCCTGGACCTGCGCCACGACCCCGACGTCGCCGCCGGCATGGCCGCGCGCTACCTGAGCGAGGGGCGCGAGCGGCTGCAGCGCAGCCTGAAGCGCCCGGTCACGGAGACCGAGAGCCGCATCGCCTACGTCATGGGCGTGGGCGGTGCCGCCAAGCTGATCCGGGCGGCCGAGGCGCAGCCCGGGGCGGTGGCGGCGGAGATCCTGCCGAACGCCGCCAAGGCCAACCACAACCTGTTCCACGACCGCGCATCGGGGCGGGCGCTGACCGCCCAGGAGACGGTGGCGCGGCTGGTCCGCCGCATGGAGAGCGAGCAGCGCGACATGTTCGCCGCCATCGCGCGGGCGGCCGTACCGCCGGCACCGCTCGACGGCGGCGCCTCGCCCCTGGCCTCCTTCCGCACGGCCGCAGCCCCTGCGGATGAGGACGGCGACGCCTTGAGCTGAGCCACGCGATCGGCAGGGCTGGCGCGGTGTGCGGAGATGGTAAACCCACTTGACCCGGGGCCGCCGTAAGGTCAGTTATTGCCGCGAAAACCAGGACGGACCTGTGGGCTCATGGCGAAGGAAGACCTGATCGAATTTTCCGGTACGGTGATCGAGCTGCTGCCGAACGCGATGTTCCGCGTGAAGCTCGACAACGAGCACGAGGTGCTGGCGCACACGTCCGGCAAGATGCGCAAGAACCGCATCCGCGTGCTGGCGGGCGACCGGGTCAACGTCGAGATGACACCCTACGATCTGACCAAGGGTCGGATCATATTCCGCTTCAAATAACCACGAACTGGTCCCCATCCATCATGGTGAACGCCCCCGCGGCGCAATCCCCGATCCCGGCCCTGATCCTGGCGTCGGCGTCGCCCCGCCGTTTCGACCTGCTGCGCCAGATCGGCGTCGTCCCCACCGCGGTGGACCCGGCCGACATCGACGAATCGCCCCTGCCGCGTGAACTGCCGCCCGGCCACGCCGCGCGCCTCGCCGCCGGCAAGGCCGAGGCCGTCGCCGCGCGTCATCCCGGCTCCCTCGTGCTGGCCGCCGACACCGTGGTCGCCTGTGGTCGCCGCATCCTGCCCAAGGCCGAAACCGAAGCGCAGGCGCGCGCCTGCCTGGACCTGCTGTCCGGCCGCCGCCACCGGGTGTACGGCGGCGTCGTCCTGCTGGTGCCCGGCGCCGACGGCCGTCCGGCGCGCCTGCTGGACCGGCTGGTACGGACCGACGTGACCTTCAAGGCGCTGTCGCACGAGGAGGTGGAGGCCTACATCGCGTCCGGCGAGTGGCACGGCAAGGCCGGCGGATACGCCATCCAGGGCCGCGCCGCGGCCTATGTGCGGTGGATCGGCGGCTCCTACAGCAACGTGGTGGGGTTGCCGCTGCACGAGGTGGCGACGTTGCTGCGCGGCGCCGGTTATCATTTCTCGTGAGCCGAATCGACATCCTGGCGGACCGTTCCGGCCCGCTGACCCGCGCCGCCGTGCTGACGGATGGGCGCCTCACCGACCTCTACATCGACCACGCCGGCCGGCCGTCGCTGTTGGGGGCGGTGTTCCTCGGCCGCGTCGAGCGGATCGCCACCGGATTGGACGCCGCGTTCGTCGACCTGGGCTCCGGCATGTCGGGCCTGCTCTCGGCGACCGACGCGCGCGGGCCGAAGGGGCGGGTCGAGCGGATCGGCACGCTGCTGCGCACCGGCCAGCCGGTTCTGGTGCAGGTGAAGGCCGACGCCGTGGGCGCCAAGGGGCCGACGCTGACCATGGACGTGACGCTGCCCGGCCGCTTCCTGGTGCACGCGCCGATGGCGCGCGGCGTCGCCGTGTCGAAGCGGCTGGGGACGGGGCCGGCGCGGGCCGAGCTGCTTCGCCGGCTCGGCGACGTGCTGGTGGGGGAGGGGTGGATCGCGCGCGCCGGTGCCGCCACCGCCACGCCCGACCAGCTTGCGGCGGAAGCCGATTCGCTGCGGCTGGCGTGGCGCGCCATTGCGGATTCGCTGCATGGGCCCGCGCCCGCCCGTCTGCGCGCCGGGCCGGACGCGCCGACTCGCGCGCTGATCGAGCACGGCTCCGCCGCACCGGCCATCACCGTTGAAGGCAAGGACCTGCTGCGCGCGCTGGTGCGCTGGTGCGAGGATATGGCGCCCGACCTTGCCGGCCGGATCGCGCCGTACGAGGGCACGCCGGGCCTGTTCGAGATGCGTGACCTCGATCAGCGAATCGCCGATCTGGTGGGCAGGCGGGTGGCGCTGTCCGGCGGCGGTTCGCTGGTGATCGAGCGGACGGAGGCGCTGACCGTGGTCGACGTCAACGCCGGTGAGCGCGGCAACGCGCTGGACGTCAATCTGGAGGCGGCGGCGGAAATCGCCCGCCAGCTCCGCCTGCGCAACGTCGGCGGCATCGTCGTGGTGGACTTCGTGAACATGAAGGGCCGCAGCGAGCCGGAGCGGGTGCTGAACGCGCTGGCGCACGCGGTTGCGGACGACCCGTCGCAGACCCAGGTGTACGGCATGTCCAAGCTGGGGCTGGTGGAGATGACACGGGCCCGGCGCGGGACGGCACTGGCCGACCTGCTGGCGCCCGGAGACGATCTGTAGGGAATGACCATGAGCAAGGAATCGAAGGGCGGCTGCCCGGTCTGCGGGCGGCCCGTGGAGGCGGCGTTCCGCCCGTTCTGCTCCAAGCGCTGCGCCGACGTCGACCTGTCGCGCTGGCTGGGAGGCGTCTATCGGGTGGAGACGGACGAGCCGCCGGAGGGCCCCGGAAAAAATGTCGGGCCGGACGAAGAATAAATCTCAAAAGGGGCTGGACAGGGCCAATCGTTCTGTCTATAAGCGCCTCCACCAGACGCCACGGCGGCAACGACCACCGGTTCGGCGATAAGGCGCCCAGGTAGCTCAGCTGGTAGAGCAGGGGACTGAAAATCCCCGTGTCGGCGGTTCGATTCCGTCCCTGGGCACCACTCTTCCTCCCATGTGATCATCTTTCTTCTTTGCTGTCGCCTTAGGGCGATACTTGCCGCTTATGCGCGAATGTTCGACGCGCATCGGTGGGACGGGGCCATGCGTCCAAGCCGCGCTTGTCTGCCGTTGCGGCGGCCGTCGACGTGGCGGACGCCGGGTGGTCGCCGTCGGCCATATGGGCATCGTCGCCGGCGTGGTGGTGGCGCTGCTGTCGGCCGTGCTCAGCGTCAACGAGGTGGCGCTGTAGGACCGTGCGCCGCGCCATGAGCCGGCCTGGAAAGTCCGCTTCACCCATCCGTGGCAGGGCCGGCGACCCAGAAGGAAAGGAACCTTGACCGGCCCAGCCCGGGGGGCACGGTCGTTGCTCGCCTCACGGCACGCGCAACACATGGGGAGAGACCGAGATGGGGCGACTGTTCGGGGACCAGCAGCAGCGGCGCCGGCGCGTCGGGTGGAGCCGGCGGTGAGAGCGGCATGGGTGGCTCCGGTGGTGGTGGCGGCGGTCGGTAAGCCGGGGCCGGCCTTCGGAACCTCGGGTTTGCGTGCGCTGCAACATGGGCATTGCGCGCCGCGCCGATCGGGCGGAAGATCGTCGCCGCATCCCGGCGTTGACCCACGCATCCCAAAGGAAGGTTCGGATGGCCGGTTACGACAACGCACAGGGCCCGGAGGGGCTCGTCATCAACCTGATCGAGACGGCGGCGAAGGCACTGGACGAGATGTCCGACGCGGCGGGAGAGATCGCGCCGGACGTCGGCGACCTCACGGCCTCCCTCGTCGACGCGCAACGGGTGGCCGACCGCGCGGCGCAGGAACTGCGGCGCATCGCCCGGAAGGTGACGGCCAGCCGCGCCGCCGCCTGACGCAGCACTCCCGTGCGGGCCGGGCCGTCGCGGCCCGCACGGGGCGCTCTGGAACGTGTCAGTCGCAGGCGCGTTCGTGGATGTCGTCATACACCAACGGGCTGTCGACGATTGCCAGATCCTCGGCGATGCGTTCGCGGGTGTACGCGCGGAAATCCGCGGCGGCGGCGCGCTCGGCACGGCTGCGGCAGTCGACTTCCGCCACCTGCGGCGGCGCGGCGGTGCCGGAGCAGCCGGCCAGGACGGTGGCGAGTGCGGCGAAGGCGGTCAGGCGGCGCATGGTGTCCTCCGCGGGGGCCGACGCGTTCCCAACCTAAACGCGGCGAACCCGGCGAAGGTTTCCCGGCCTGCGTCTCCCAGGCTACTGGCGGCCGATCAGCGTTCCCATCAGGCGGGTGCGGATGGCGGCCACGGCGCATTCCAGCGGGCGGTCGGCCTCCGGTTTGGCCGGCACCCCGGCCACGTCGGGGCATAACTCGTCCATCTTCCAGGCGCGCGGGTTCGGTGGCGTCGGCGCGTGCGGGTCGCAGGCGGCGGGGTCGGCGTGCGTCTCCTCCGGCGGCGGGCCGCCGTTGGTGACCGGCATGGCCGGCTTGATCTCCAGGTTCGGGCTGACGCCGAAGCAGTCCACCAGGGCCCCGGACGGGCGGAAATAGCGGGCCGTGGTCAGCCGGATGCCGACGTCGCCCGACAGGGACGAGATGGTCTGCACCGATCCCTTGCCGTAGCTGCGGGCGCCGAACAGCAGGGCGCGGCTGTGGTCCTGCAAGGCGCCGGCGACGATCTCCGACGCCGAGGCTGAGCCGCTGTTGACCAGCACCACCAGCGGCAGGCCGGCCATCAGGTCGCCCGGCGTGCCGGAATAGCGGCGGTTCTCGTCCGGGTCGCGGCCACGGACGGAGACGATGTCCACCGCCTCCAGGAAGCGGTCGGCGACGTTCACCGCCTGGTCGAGCAGGCCGCCGGGGTTGTTGCGCAGGTCCAGCACGGCGCCGGCCAGACGCCCGCCGGCCTGCCGGCGCAGGTCCTCCACCGCCTCGTCCAGCGCGTGCGCGGTCTGCTGGTTGAAGGTGGCGATGCGGATGTAGGCGACGTCGCCCTCCAGGCGGTAGCGCACGGGCTGGATCTTGACGACGGCGCGCGTCAGCGACACGCGGAACGGGTTCTGGCCGCTGGCCCTCTGCAACGTCAGCGCCACCGAGGTGCCGACCGGGCCGCGCATGCGGGCAACCGCGTCGCGCAGGTTCAGACCCTTGACCGGGTGTTCGTCGATGCGGGCGATCAGGTCGCCGGTGCGCAGGCCGGCACGCGCGGCGGGCGAACCATCAATGGGGGAGACGACGCGGACCAGCCCGCTCTCCTCGTCCATCGTCACTTCGATGCCGAGGCCGCCGAACTCGCCCTGGGTCTGTTCGCGCATGTAGCGGAAGTGCTCGGAGTCGAGAAAGCTCGAATAGGGGTCGAGGCCGCTCAGCATCGTGTCCAGCGCCGCTTCGGTGAGCGCGCGGTCGTTGGCCTGCGGATCGTCCTTCTTCTTCTTCTGCAGCCCGGTGAGCGCCTTGTCGACCAGCACTTGCGGGTCCATCGGCTTGACGTATTCCGCCAGCACCCGGCGCATCACGTCGGCGAACAGCACGTAGTTGCGGTCGCCCGTGGAGGGCAGGGTTCCGGCGCTGCGCACCTTGGCGAACTCATGGCGGTAGCGGTCGAGCGCTGCCCCGATGTCGGCCCGGCCAACCGGTGCCACCGCGCAGGCGGTGCCCGTGGCCACCAACAGCAGCAACAGCGCCACCAGCAGTCTCGCCATCCTGCGCCCCTCTCGAACAGCCGGCACGGCCGGCGTAAACACGTTCATCCGATGTCACTATATCAGCGTTTCGCCATTCCACGGCTTGCGTGCCATCAGGCGCGCCGCGCGGGAAGAGGCTGTCTCCGTGCAGCACGTTAGCATGCCGCACAAGCGATCTCAATTTGGCGCGGACCACGCTTGCGCGCGGCCCAGCCCCTGTTCCGGAACACCGGCCAGCAACAAAGATGGGGACGGGATGCGGTTTTGCCCGTCCGCATCGGTGAAACACTGACGAACGGATGTTCGGGGCCATCCGGCGGAGTGGCGTCAGCAGATGCGCGGCAGCTGTTCGCCCGACAGCCAGTCGACGATCCGCTTGCCGCCGAAACGCGTCTCCATCTGCACGAAATGGTGCGGGTCCTCGTGCACCTGCCCGATCACGGCGGCGTCACGCCCCAGCAGGTGGGCGCGCATGGAGTCCAGCAGGCGTTGCGCGTCCCCGGCGGCGCAGATGGCGATGAGCTTGCCCTCGTTGGCGACGTAGAGAGGATCGAGGCCGAGCAGCTCGCACGCCGCGGCCACCTCGCCGCGCACGGGAATGTCGGCCTCGCGCAGCAGCATGCCGACGCGCGACTGGTGGGCGATCTCGTTGAGGGTGGTCGCGAGGCCGCCGCGAGTCGGATCGCGCAGCACGTGCACGTCCGGCACCGCCGCCACCATGCCGGCGACCAGCCCGTGCAGCGCCGCCGCGTCGGAGACGATGGCGGTCTCGAAGCTGAGGTTCTCGCGGGTCGACATGATCGCGACGCCATGGTCGCCCATGGTGCCGCTGACCAGGATGACATCGTCGGGACGCGCCCGGTCGCCCGACGGCGCCACGCCGGGCGGCACCACGCCGAAGCCGGTGGTGGTGATGAACACGCCGTCGCCCTTGCCGCGCTCCACCACCTTGGTGTCGCCGGTCACGATGGACACGCCGGCCTCGCGCGCCGCCGCCGCCATGCTGTGGACGATGCGCTGGAGGTCGGCCAGCGGGAAGCCCTCTTCCAGGATGAAGCCGGCGGTGAGGTAGAGCGGCCTCGCGCCGGCCATGGCCACGTCGTTGACCGTGCCGTGCACGGCCAGCGACCCGATGTCGCCGCCGGGGAAGAACAGCGGCGAGACGACGAAGCCGTCCGTCGTCACCACCATGCGCCCGGCCGGCACGTCGAAGGCCGCCTGATCGTTGCCCTGGTCGAGCAGCGGGTTGGAGAAGGCGGCGGCGAACAGCTCGCGCACGAGCTGGGCCATGGCCTTGCCGCCGGACCCGTGGCTCATGTCCACGGCGCCATTGGCGAGATCGAGCTTGCGGGTGAACAGGCGGCCGGTGGTCATGGGAGGCGCACGCACAGTGGTGGGAACGGGGGCGGAGTGTATCACTCGCGTGGCGGATCGTCAGGTGCGCGGTCCTGTGCGCCGTGCCAGATGCGCAGGATTTCGACATCGCCGAGACGGTCTTCGAGGGAACCGGTGTCGCCGTCGATGCGGTAAACGATAATGTATGGCTGAACGGACGTAAGTTCACGGGTTCCGACCCGGGCTCCAATGCGTCCAATCCGCGGCATGCTCTGAAGCTGGTCGACAGCGGAAAAGAGGCGCCCGGCAATGCGACGGGCCACCGGCCGTCCCGCCTTCACGGACAGATACTGGCGGATCAGCAGGACGTCGATCCGGGCCTGATGGCCCCAATTGATCCGATGTTTCACCGACGTCGGGGCGCGCGCCGCTTCGGTTCAGGCGGGGGCAACTCGTAATCGGTGTCCCAGGAATCGATCCACGCTTCGATCTCTTCGTGTGGAATGTAGTAGCCCGCGTCGAGCGACGTGATCCCCTCCTGGACGGCCTTTAAGAAGGCCTCCCTGTCGCCATAGACAGGGTCCCATTCGGCGGGGCGCTCGGGCTGGGGCTGCGGCTTATTCATGCGAACGAGGCTATCACGCGGCCGGAACACCGGCAACGGCCTCACCCGATTGCGCCATGCCGGCCTCGGCCAGCAGCGCCAGCGTGCGTTCGGCCTCGGCGGGGTCGAGCTTGTTGATGGCATAGCCGACGTGGACGATCACGTAGTCGTCCACGGCGACGTCCTCGACCAGGGCCAGGGAGATGGACGTCTTCACGCCGCCCAGGTTGACGGTGGCGCGGTCGTCGTCCAACAGGTCGACGACGCGGGCGGGCACGGCAAGGCACATCGGTTGCTTCCTCCCTAACTCACAGTGTGAGCGGCGACCCAGGCCTGACCCAGGCTGAGGCCGCCGTCGTTGGCCGGCGCCCGGCGCGGCAGCAGCGCCGTGACGCCCCGTTCGGCGAAGCCCGCCGTCAGGCCCTCCGCCAGCACCGCGTTCATCAGGCAGCCGCCGGAGAGCGCGATGCGATCGAAACCGCGGCCCTCCAGCATCGGCATCGCCCAGTCCACCAGAGCCGCGATCAGCGTGCCGTGGAACAGGTCGGCGCCGTCCGCCGCATCGACCTGCAACAGTCTTTCAAGAAGCGGGGCGAGGTCAAGCACGCCGCCATCGACGTGCCACGCCCCCGTCGCCACGCGCGGCGTGCGGACCAGCGATTCCAGCGCCATCGGCGCCTCACCCTCGAAACCGGCGACGGCGCGCACACCGAGCAGGCCACAGGCCGCGTCGAACCAGCGCCCGCAGGACGAGGTGAGCGGCGCGTTGACGCCGTTCTCGATCATCCGCCGCACGCCGTCGGCCGGGCCGTGCGCGGCGAAGCGGGCGGCGACTTCGGAACCGCGGCCGAGCCGGACCAGCGCCGCCGCCGCCATGCGCCAGGGCTGGCGCGCCGCCGCATCGCCGCCGGGCTGGGCGAGCGGGGCGAGGTGGCCGAGGCGCTCGAACCGGGCGCCGTCGACGTACAGCATCTCGCCGCCCCAGGCGCCGCCGTCGGCGCCCAGGCCGAAGCCGTCCAGTGCGAGGCCAAGCGCCGGCCCCCCGTTGCCATGCTCGGCCAGTACGGCGGCGACATGCGCGTGGTGGTGTTGCACGGGGACGGTCGGCAGGCCCCAGTGCTCGGCAAGGCGTTCGGCGAAGCGGGTGGACTGGAAGTCGGGGTGCAGGTCGTGCGCGACGGCGACCGGCCGCACCTGCAGGACGTGCAGCAGGTGCCCGGCCGCCTCTTCCAGGAAGCCGACGGTGGCGGCGTTGTCGAGGTCGCCCACGTGCTGAGACAGGAAGGCCTCGTCGTTGCGGGTGACGCAGACGGTGTTCTTCAGGTGCCCGCCCACGGCTAGAAGCGGCGGCACCGCGCGCGGCAGGCGGATCGGGTCGGGCACGCTGCCGCGCCCCCGGCGCAGGAAGGCGGGGGCGCCGGCGACCACCCGCATCACCGAATCGTCGGCGCGCACGAGGATGTCGCGGTCGTGGTCGACGACGAGGTCGGCGATGCCGGCCAAACGGTGGTGCGCTTCCGCGTTGCCGATGGCCAGCGGCTCGCCGCCGGGATTGGCGGAGGTCATGACCAGCGTGAGGTCCTGCGGCTGCGCCAGCCACGCCGTGCCGTCCGGCCGTCCGGCGGCCTCATGGAACAGCAGGTAATGGATGGGCGTGTAGGGCAGCAGGACGCCCAGCCACGCGAGGTCCGGCGCGATGTCGGGAGAGAGTGCGGGAGCGCCGCCGTGCCGCCGCAGCAGCACGATCGGCCGGGCGGTGCTCTCCAACAGCGTTTTTTCGTCCGCGCCCACATCGGCGAAGCGCCCGGCGGAGGCGGTGTTGGCGACCATGAGGGCGAAGGGCTTGCCGTTGCGCTGCTTGACGCGGCGCAGGCGCGCGACGGCCTCGGGATCGAAGGCGTCGCAGGCGAGGTGGAAACCGCCCAGCCCCTTGATGGCGACGATCCGTCCCGCCGTCAGCGCCGCCAGGATCTCCGCGACCGGGTGCGACAGGCGCGGGCCGCAGGCGGGGCAGGCGGTGGGCTGGGCGTGGAAACGGCGGTCGGCGGGGTCGTGATACTCGCGCTCGCACTCCGGGCACAGCGGGAAGGCCGCCATGGAGGTCTGCGGCCGGTCGTAGGGCAGGCGGCGGGTGATGGTGAAGCGCGGCCCGCAGTGCGTGCAGTTGAGGAACGGGTAGCGGTAGCGGCGGTCGGCCGGGTCGAACAGCTCGTCCAGGCAGGCCGGGCAGACGGCGGCGTCGGCGGTGACGGCCGTGGTGACGGCGCGGCTGGCGTCGCTGGCGCGGATGGTGAAGCCGGCTTCGTCCGGCAGGGGGGCGAGCGTCGCTGTCTCCACCGCGTCGATGCGGGCGAGCGGCGGCGGCCCGGTTTCCAGCGCCGTGAGGAAGCCGGCGACGTCCTCCCCCTGCGCCTCCAGCAGGACGCCCTCGCCGTCGTTCAGCACCCAGCCGGTCAGGCCGTGCCGGCGCGCCAGCGCGTGGACGGTGGGGCGGAAGCCCACCCCCTGGACCCGGCCGCGCACGCGGACGCGGACGCGCTGCGTGGTGGCGGTCATGGGGGCGGTCATGCCCGCCGCTTGGCCTTGGCCAGCCCGGCCTCGATCCAGGCATACCAGGCGTCGAGGCCCTGGCCGGTGGTGGAGGAGACCTGCATCACCTCCAGCCCGGGCTTGAGCTGGCGGGCGTAGCCGATCATGCGCTCCACGTCGAAGGTCAGGTGCGGCAGCAGGTCCACCTTGGTAACCAGAAGCAGGTCGGCCGCGGCGAACATGTTCGGGTACTTCAGCGGCTTGTCCTCGCCCTCCGTCACCGACAGGACGACGACCTTGCGCGCCTCGCCCAGGTCGAAGCCGGCGGGGCAGACGAGGTTGCCGACGTTCTCGATGAACAGCACGCTGTCGTCGGCCACGCCCAGGCTGCCCACCGCCTGCGTGATCATCTGGGCGTCGAGGTGGCAGCCCTTGCCGGTGTTGATCTGGATGGCCGGCGCGCCGGTGGCGCGGATGCGGTCGGCGTCGAAGGAGGTCTGCTGGTCGCCCTCGATCACCGCGACGGGGAAGCGGCCCTTGAGGTCGGTCAGCGTGCGCGCCAGCAGCGTCGTCTTGCCCGAGCCGGGGCTGGACATGAGGTTGAGGACGAACACCCCCTTGGCGGCGAACAGCTGGCGGTTGACGGCGGCGAAGCTGTCGTTCTTGGCGAGGATGTCCTGCTCGATCCGCACCAGCCGCGTCTGGCTCATGCCCGGCACCGAGGTCCCGGCGGCGCCGTGGCCGTAGTGCAGGGTTCCCTCGTCGTGAGGGTGGTGGTGATCATGCCCGTGGTCATGGTCATGGTCATGGGCATGCGCCCGCGCGTGGCTGTGGCCGGCGTGGTCGTGCGTGTGGCGGACCACCGTGCCGTCGGGCAGCACGTGTTCATGTTCGTGATGGTGGCCCTGACTCTGGCCCTGGCCTTCGATTTTCGTTTCGCCGTCGCCGCAGCCGCAGACCGTGCACATCACTCCACCTCCAGTTCCTTGATCCGCATCTGCTCGCCCTCGACGAGGACCCATTGGTGACCGCCGCAGTCGGGACAGGGATCGTAGCGCTCGGCGATCTCCACCGTCTTCGCGCAGGCGATGCAGTAGGCCTGTCCCGGTGGCCGTTCGATCTCCAGCCGCGCCCCTTCCGCCGGCGTGCCGCGGCTGACCACGTCGAAGCCGAACTCTATCGCGTCCGGTTCCACGTGCGATAGCCGCCCGATGACCAGGCGCACGGTTTTCACGGTGCGGAAGCCCTGCGCCTCCGCCTGTTCGCGGATCACGTCGACGATGCCCTGGCTGAGCGCCATTTCGTGCATGGCCGTCAGATCCCCATCTGCGGGCGGTAGCCGTCGGCCAGCGCCGCGACGGCGGAGGGCGGCGTCAGCAGGGCGAAGCCGTCCGCGGCCGGCAGCGGGCCGGCGTCGGCGTAGCCGTCCGGCGACCAGCGGTGCAGCCGTCCGTCCGCCACCAGGAGGGCGTCCTCGCCGCGCGCCACGAAGGCGCCATCCGGCACGTCCGCCGGCATGCGGTGCAGGCGGCGGGTGCGGGTGGAGGGATCGACACGCTCGGCGTGCAGGCGGGCGTCCATCTCCGGGGCGCGCGGCGGGGCGGCGAGGCCGTTGCCGCGCGTCCAGTGGGCGCGGAAGCGGTTGAAATCGGCGCGGCGGCACTCGGCACAGGGGCGGTGCCCGGCAGCCAGCGCCGTCGCCTCGTCGAGGAAAAACAGCTCCGTGTACAGGCCCGGCCGCATGAGCGGGCGCCGACGCTCCTTGAACTCCAGGAGGCAGCAGATCCAGGCCCGCGTCGCCCAACTCCGGCGGATGATGCCCTGCGTGTCGTGCAGGCAGCCGCGGTTGCCCAGGAAGGCGCCGCGCGCGGGAACGGCGACCAGCGCGCCGAACGGAGTGACGCGGTTGCGGCGCGGCATGGCCTATCCCTCCTCGACCGTGATGGTGGCGCGCACGCAGGGATCGAGTGCCGCGACCAGCAACGCCGCGCGCCCAGCCGGGCCAGGGTTGGCCGGAGCGCCGGTCAGGCCGCGCGCCAGCGGCCCGTCGGCGGCGAAGTTCCACTCGGTCGGCGCCACAGTGCGGTAGTCGGCGATGCGCCCGTCGGCGATGCGCACCCAGTGCGCCAGCCGGCCGCGCGCCGTCTCCACCATGCCCGCGCCCGCGCCCGCGCCGGTGCCGGTGCCGGCCTCGTCCGCCGCCGGGTCGGCCGGTACAAGGTGGTCCAGCAGCGCGGCCATGCGTTCGGGCAGGCCGGCCAGTTCGACCAGCCGGGCGGCGAAATGCGCCGCGAGGCCGGGGCCGGAACGCGCGAGCAAGGACGCGACCATCGGGTGGTCCGTGGTGCGCGCCAGCGGCCCGGTGACGGCCGGGGCGCCATCCCGGTGCGGCCGGGCCGAAAAGCCGGAATCGGCCGCCAGCCGGTCGCCGAACCAGGACGGGGGCAGGTCGGGCAGCGCGGCGACATCGCTGGCGCCGAAGCCCGCGAGGTCCGGCGCCAGGACGCGCGCCAGCAGCCGGCCGGCGGGCGTCGCGCTGTCGGCGGCCCAGGCGGCGAGTCCGTCCGGTGTGGCGGGGAGTGGCGCGCCGTCGAAGATGACGCGGGCGATTTCGGCGCGCAGGCGGTCGATGGTGGCGGTGAGCGTCGCACGGTCGGGGCGCAGCGCGCCGCCGCCAGGGGTGATGGCGTCCCGCCGCGGGTACAGGGCGGGGGCCAGCGCCGTGGCGGCGGCGCGCAAGGGGGCGAGGTCCTGCGGGCGCGGCGCCTCGCCCAGCAGGCGCGGCCAGTCCATGCAGGCTTGCCAGGCGTGGCTGGACGCCGTCTCGCCGAGCACCAGCAGAGCGCGGGCGGCGTGGTGCGGTGCGGCGGAGGGCCGGCCGAGCGCCGCCTCGCACGCCTCCACCGCCGCCACGCCCTGGGCCGTGCCACAGATGCTGTAGAGCAGGGGAACGAGACGCAGCGCCTCGGCCACCGTGCGGCCGGCCAGCGCCCCGGCGGCCGAGGTCGGGCGCTGCACGGCGACGCGGGCGGCGCGCACGGTGTCACCCGTCACCGTCAGGTGGACGGCGACGGCGCCTTCGATGAGAGGCGTCACATCCTTCCTCCGGCGTGTGGCCCAGCGTTCAGCCCGCAGGATACGGGCGCCGCCTGCCGACCGCACGCACCATCTTGGTGGCGCCGGTGCCGAACACATTGACGTGCATCAACGCCGGGTAGGGCTTGCGTCGATCGGCATCTGTATATTAGGTGTAGCTAATTATCAGCCGGAGGTGACGACATGAACATGATTTCCAAGATGCTGGCCGTCGGCGCGTTCGCCGCCCTGATTCCCGGAGCCGCGCACGCGGACGACACGATGGCTCGCGTCGAGGGCAGCCGTGCCGTCGCCAAGGCGTTCGGCAGCCAGCTTGTGGGCGAGCTTCAGGACGCCATGAAGCGTGGCGGCCCGGTGGAGGCGATCAAGACCTGCAACGTCGCGGCGCCGGCGGTGGCGCTGGCCCAGGGGCAGGCGCGCGGCTGGAAGGTCGGGCGTACCAGCCTCAAGGTCCGCAACCCCGCCAGCGAGCCGGACGGCTGGGAGCGCCATGTGCTGGAGCAGTTCGCCGAGCGCGCGGCGAAGGGCGAGGACCCGGCGGCCATGGAGGCCTACGACGTGGTGGAGGAGAACGGCGGGCGCACCTTCCGCTACATGAAGGCCATCGCCATTCCGGCCGGCGCGCCCTGCGTGACCTGCCACGGGAAGGAGATCGACCCGGCCGTCGCCAAGGCGCTGACCGAGCTGTACCCGAATGACCGGGCCACCGGCTACGCTCCGGGGGATCTGCGCGGCGCCTTCACCATCCGCCAGCCGATGTGACGAACCCCCAACGAAGAACGGCGCCCCGCAGGGCGCCGCCTTTTCGTGTTGGAGCCGGCCGGTTCAACCGCGCCGGACGATCGACAGGAAGCCGTTCACTTCGTTGCCGAGCTTCTGCGATTCGCCGAGCAGTGCCTGGGCGGCGGCCAGCAGCTCCTCGGCGCTGGCGCCGGTGCTCTGGGCCTGACGCGAGACCTCGCCGATACTGCCGGTGACCGAACGGGTGCCGGTCGAGGCCTGCTGCACGTTGCGGGCGATCTCGCTGGTCGCGGCCCCCTGCTGCTCCACGGCGGCGGCCACCGTGGTGGTGATCTCGCTGATGCGGCGGATGGTGTCGACGATGGCGGAGATGGCGCCCACCGCGCGCTGCGTCTCGCCCTGGATGGCGCCGACCTGGCTCTGGATGTCCTCGGTCGCCTTGGCGGTCTGGTTGGCGAGGTTCTTCACCTCCTGCGCCACGACGGCGAAGCCCTTGCCGGCCTCGCCGGCACGCGCGGCCTCGATGGTGGCGTTCAGCGCCAGCAGGTTGGTCTGAGACGCGATGTCGTTGATCAGGTTCACCACGTCGCCGATCTTCTGCGCGGCGTCGGCGAGGCCCTGCACGGTGCTGTTGGTCTCCTGCGCCTCGTTGACGGCGCGGTCGGCGACCTGCGTCGCCTCGCCGACGTGGCGGCTGATCTCGCCGATGGAGGCGGACAGTTCCTCGGCCGCCGCCGCGACCGTCTCGACGTTGGCGGAGGCCTGTTCGGAGGCGGCGGACACGGTGGTCACCGCCGCCTGCGTCTCCTCGGCGTTGCGCGACAGCCGCTCGGCGTTGCCGCGCATGCGGTTGGCGGATTCGGAGACGGCGCGCACCACCACGTCGATGTTGCTGGCGAAGCTCTGCGTCGCGCGGTCGATCTCGCCGCGGCGGCGGGCCTGCTCGGCCTCGCCCTCCCGCTGGCGGCGGTCGACCTCCTCGGCGTGGCCGAGCGAGTCCTTGAACTGGGCGACGGCGCGGGCGATGTCGCCGATTTCATCCGTGCGGTCGGTGTCGTTGACGGACACCGCGAAATCCTTGCGCGACAGCGCCCCCATGACGCCGACGAGGCCGTGCAGCGCCCGAAGCTGCGACTTCACGTACTGGTAGCTCAGCACCACCAGCGCCAGACCGATCAGCGTGGCGACCAGGGCGATCCGCCAGCCCAGCGCCGTGACCATGTTGTAGAACTCGCCCTTCGGCATGCCCACGGCGATGGTGCCGATGGTCTTGCCGGCGGTGTCCTTCAGCGGCATGTAGTTGAGGATGAAGAGCACGTCGCGCACCATCGCCTCGCCGACATAGGGCTGACCGCGGCCGATCACCTGCTGAGAGACGGCTTCCGAGATCTTCGAACCGATGGGGCGGCTGCCGTCCGGGTTCTTCAGCGTGGTGGCGATGCGCTCGTCGCCGCGGGTCATGGTGACGGTCAGGCCGTTGAGCGTGCCGCTGATCTTGTCCACCGTGTCGAAGGAGCCTTCGATCACGCGGCCTCCCACCGCCAGCTTGCCGTTGACCAACGCGTAGGGTTCGTCGTGCGGATTCAGCACGGCCAGGGCGACCTTGATGTTGGTCTCCTGGCGGGCGATCTCCTGCTCCTTGAGTTCGCTCGACACGACGTAGAGCGCCATGACGACGATGGCCGAGCAGCTGACGATCGTGCCGACGACATTGAGGACGACGAGCTTCTGGTTGAAGCTCAGCCGGCTGAACAGGCCCCCCATGTGCGAACTCCCGCGTGCGTGATCGCTTCGGTTTGTTTCCGTAAGCGAAAGAATGGTGCGCGGAAAGGTAGCAGTATTAAGCGACTCCACGCAACAAACGGCCGGTGCGCCTTTCGTCGCGCCCTTTCATTGGATCGCGCGCCGCTCCGCCATGGCCAGCGCACCCGGACGACGGGTGCCGCGCGCAACCGGCGGGTCCACCGCCTGTCCGGAGTGGCCCTTGCGCGCCACGGGGACCGTTCGCTAGCATACGTCAACCATAACGCCGGACAAGGGAGCGGCGCGGGGTGTCGGAACCGGTGGCCCAGGGCGCGGAATCGGCGGAGGAACGCATCCTGCGGCTGGAGCGCCGCGTCGCCGAGCTGCAGGCCGAACAGGCCGCCACCGCCGTCTCCCTGGCCGACCTGCGCGCCAGCGAGGCGCGCCTGCGCGACCGGGAGGAACTGTTCTCCCTGGTCATGCGTGGCCCCAACGACGGGTTGTGGGACTGGAATCCGATCACCAAGGCCCTGTTCCTGTCGGCCCGCCTGCTGTCGATCATAGGCTTCGACAGCGACACGCTGCACACCGACACGCACGAATGGTTGAAGATCGTCCATCCCGACGACCGCGCCGGCTATGAGGCCAAGGTGGCCGAGCATCTCAAGGGCCTGTGCGACCATTTCGAGGCGGAGTACCGGGTGGCCGGCCCCGACGGTACCTACCGCTGGGTGCTGTCGCGCGGGCTGGCGCTGCGCGGGCCGGACGGGCGGGCCTACCGCATGGCCGGTTCCATCGCCGACATCACCGACATCAAGCGCCGCGAGGGCGAACTGCGCGCCAGCGAGGCGCGCTTCCGTTCCCTGATCCAGACGGCGGGCAGCATCATCCTGGTGCTCGACGCCGACGGCACGGTGGTGGAGGCCAACCGGGAGGCCGAGCGCGCGTTCGGCGGCGGCCCCGTCGGGCGGTCCTGGCGGGCGTTGATCGACGAACCGCCGGACGGCTCCTTCGCTTACCAGCTCACCGTCGCGAAGGCCGGGCGCGAGATCCGCAACTTCGAGCACGCCGGCCACGATCCCGCCGGGGCCGAGCGCGTCATCCTGTGGAACATGAACCGTCTGCCGGAGAGCGGAGGCGACGGCGCCGCCGTCATCTGCGTCGGCCAGGACATCACCCGGCGCAAGCGGATGGAGCGCGCACTCCGCCAGGCGCACGACGAGCTGGAGATGCGCGTCGAGGAGCGTACGGTCGACATGCTGCGCGCCAAGGAGCAGGCGGAGCTGGCCAACCGCGCCAAGTCCGAATTCCTGGCGAACATGAGCCACGAGCTGCGCACGCCGCTCAACGCCATCATCGGCTTCGCCTCGATGATGGCGGGCGAGCTGGTCGGGCCGCTGGGAAACCCCAAGTACCAGGAGTACGCGCGGGTCATCGTCAAGTCGTCGGAGCATCTGCTGGCCGTCATCAACGACATCCTTGACGTCGCCAAGATCGAGGCCGGCAAGTTCGAGATCCACGCGCAGCCGATGGACATGCGCGACGCGGTGGAAAGCTCCGTCGTTCTGATCCGCGAGCGCGCCTTCGACGGCGGCATCGACCTGCAGGCCGACGTCGCCGAGGACACGCCGCCGGTCATGGCCGACGGCGTGCGGGTCAAGCAGATCCTGCTCAACCTGCTGTCGAACGCCGTCAAGTTCACGCCGGAGGGCGGCCGCGTTCGCCTGAGCGTGCGGCCGGACGGGCAGGGCCGCGTGCTGGCCGAGGTGAGCGACACCGGGATCGGCATGAGTGCCGAGGGAATCGAGCTGGCCATGCAGCCGTTCGGGCAGGTGGACAGCTATCTGGCGCGCCGCGCCGGCGGCACCGGGTTGGGGTTGCCGCTGGTGCGTTCCTTCGTCGATCTGCACGGCGGCATCCTGGAGATCGAAAGCGCGGAGGGGCAGGGGACCACGGTGCGCGTCCGCCTGCCGGAGGCGGCCGGCGTGGCCTGACCTGCACCGCGCCGCCGACAGCCCACGGTTGACAGGGAAGGGCGAAGCGGGTGTCCTGTCGCCCCGTCCCTGGCAACAGACCCGATCATGCGCCTGTCGATCGCCGCTTCGTTCCTCGCCATCCTTGTCGCGCTGCCGTTTTCCGCGCAGGCCCAGGCTCCCAGCTTCGATTGCGCCCGCGCCGCGTCGCGCGCCGACAAGGCGCTGTGCGACGACCCGGCGCTCGCCAGCCTCGACCGGCTGGTGACGCGCGCCTACACGCTGGCCCGCGAGAACCGGCCGGGCGAGGCGGACGCGCTGCGGGCCGAGCACTGGCGATGGCAGGCCGGGCGCGACGGGCTGCTGAAGGACCCCACGGACGTCAAGCCCCTGTTCCGCGCTTATGATTCCTGGCTGCGGATGCTGATCGTCAAGGCCGGTCCACGCGCCATCCAGGCGGCGCTGAGCGCGGTGCGGCCCATCGACCCGCTGAAGGATTCCGGCGCCCAGGCGGAAGAGGCGACGGCCTTTGTCGCCTACGTGCTGACCACGCAGCAGCCCGACCCCAACCCACCGGCCGAGGCGCCGGACGAGTTCCTGTCCACGTATGAGCGCTACGCCGGTTTCACCTTCATCGGGGCGCTGGCCGACGGGCGCATGGTGGCGATGGTGCCGTCCGACTGCTTCGCCTACCAGTGCGCGGCGGCGCCCTTCCTGCTCGACCCCAAGGCGGGGAAGATCGTGCGCGCCGCGGTCGACGTGCTGGACAAGGCCGGCAAGCCCAAGGCCGACCCGCACGCCGTGTTGCTCGGCATTCCCTCGGCCACCGGAAACCAGGTGGAGGTGTTCGAGCAGGCGCGCGGCAGCGGCGATTGCGGCAACCGCTGGACCTACCGCGTGGACGCCGGCGTGTTGCGGCTGATCAAGCGCGTCTCCAAGCCTGCCTGCGACGGCAAGGACTGGACGGCGAAGTCCGCCGTGACGACGACGTACCGATAGCCCGCACGCGCGATTGACCGTCTTCGCCGGGCTCTCCACCTTAGGTCAAGACAGACGGGGAGACGGCGATGACGGGTGGCCGGCAGGAACTCACGCGGCGGATCGACCAGGCGCTGGGGCGCGCCAAAGCCGATCTGGTCATCAAGGACACGCGCTTCCTCAACGTCGTCACCGGCGAGATCGCCGAGAGCGACATCGCCGTCTGCGGGGACCGCATCGTCGGCACCTACGACCGCTATGACGGCGTGCGGGAGATCGACGGGCGCGGCTTGATTGTCGTGCCGGGCTTCATCGACACGCACGTGCATTGCGAATCCACCTGCGTCACGCCGTTCGAGTTCGACCGCTGCGTCCTGCCGCGCGGCACCACCACGGCAATCTGCGATCCGCACGAGATCTGCAACGTGCTGGGCGAGCGGGGGCTCAACTACTTCCTGGAGAGCGCCGGGCGCATGGCGCTGGACTTGCGCGTCCAGCTCTCCTCCTGCGTGCCGGCGACCGACCTGGAAACCTCGGGCGCGCGACTGGAGGCCGACGACCTCGTGCGCTACCGCGACCACCCGCACGTGCTGGGGTTGGCGGAGTTCATGAACTTTCCCGGCGTCTTCGCCAAGCTGCCGGCGGTGCTCGACAAGCTGGCGGCCTTCCAGGACCGTCCCATCGACGGGCACGCGCCGCTGGTGCGCGGGCGGGAGCTGAACGCCTACCTGTCGTGCGGCGTGCGCAACTGCCACGAGACGACCAGCGCCGACGAGGCGTGGGAGAAGCTGCGCAAGGGCATGCAGGTGCTGATCCGCGACGGGTCCGTGTCGAAGGACGTGCACGCGCTGGCCGAGGTGATAGGACCGGAGACGTCCTCGTTCCTCGGTTTCTGCACCGATGACCGCAACCCCCTCGACATCGCCGAGGAGGGGCACATGGACCACCTGATCCGCGCGTCCATCAAGCTGGGCGCGCCGGTGGCGCACGTCTACCGGGCGGCCACGTGGTCGGCGGCGCGCGGCTTCGGCCTGTTCGACCGCGGGCTGGTGGCGCCGGGCCAGCGCGCCGACCTCGTGCTGCTCGACGATCTGGAAGCCTGCGCGGTGCGAACCGTCATCAAGAACGGAAAGGTGGTGTCCGGCGAGACGTTCGAGGGGCGGGCGGCGGTCGATCCGGTGGGGCTGGACTCGGTGCGCCTCGACCCCGTGCGGGTGGAGGATTTCCGGGTGCCGGAGGGGCCGTCGGCGCGGCCGGTGATCGGCGTGCTGCCCGGCAAGATCATCACCGAGCACCTGACGCTGGAGGTGCCGCAGCGCCGGGGCGAGGCGGTGTCCGACCCGGAGCGCGACATCCTGAAGGTCTGCGTCTTCGCCCGGCACGGGACGAACCGCAACGTCGGCCGCGGCTTCGTGCGCGGCTTCGACCTCAAGGAGGGAGCCATCGCGTCGTCGGTCGGGCACGACAGCCACAACGTGTGCGTCGTGGGCGCCTCGGACGCCGACATGGCGATCGCCGTCAACCGGCTGATCGAGCTTCAGGGCGGCTTCGTGGCGGTGCGGAATGGGCGCGTGATCGGCGAGATCGCGCTGCCGCTGGCCGGCCTGATGAGCCTGAACCCGTTCGAGACGGTGGAGCGGGAATTGAAAGATCTGCGCGCCGCCGTGCGCGCCATGGGCTGCCCGCTGGCCGAACCGTTCCTGCAGCTCGCCTTCCTGCCGCTGCCGGTGATCCCGCACCTGAAGATCACCGACATGGGGCTGGTGGACGTGGACCGGTTCGAGCTGGTGGACGCGTAGGGCCGGTTCGGTAGGTTGGCGCCAAGCGCAGCGCGGCCCGACACCCGCCGTCATGGTAAGGATTGTTGGGCAGAGATGGGTAGGTTGGGTTGAGCGCAGCGAAAACCCGACGCCGAGGGTTTTGCTACGCCAAAAGCTTGCCATGCCACACGCGCAGAATCGATATGGTATCGGTGCCGACCTCGTAGACGATCACGTAGGGTGAGGCAACGAGCAGTTCCCGCGTGCCGGGAATGCGTCCAGGACGGCCGCGGTTCGGGAGCGCGGAGAGACTGTCGCCGGTGGTGAAAAGGGTGATGGCGAGTTCGCGGGCCGCGATCGGGGTTGACCTCGGCAAGGTAACTGACGTGCGCCTCGACGTCATGGAGCGCAGGGGTTTTCCAGACGACCTTCACGGCAGCGGCGGCGGCGCCTTCTTGCCCTGCGCGAGTTCAAGCAGCCATTCCCGCACCCGTTCGTGCGGAACGGATTCGGCGGAACGCGCCTCTTGGACCGCCGCGCGGAGCAGCGCGATCTCCGCATCCTCGTCGTCTTCCGCTATGCGATGCGCTTGGCTCATGTCCTTAACATGGCACCCGACACCGGGAATGTCGAGCGTACCCGCTACTCCACCGCCACCCGCCGGCCCTGGTTGAACAGGTAGGGCACGAAGCTGCGGTGGTGCTCGTCCACCGAAAGCTGGCTGCCGATGGGCGGGAAGGCACGCTGCTGGCAGTCCATGCGCTCGCAGATGCGGCAGTTCACGCCGATGGGCACCGCCGCCTCCTCGTTGTGGATGTCGATGCCGGCGGAATAGACGACCTCGTTGGCGTAGCTGGCCTCGCAGCCCAGGCCGACGGCGAACTGGCGCGACGGGCGCAGGTAGGCGCCGCCGCGCTTGGTCACCGTGCGGGCGATGCCGATGTAGGTGGTGCGGTCGGGCATGCGGGCGAACTGCACCAGGATCTTGCCGGGCTGCGCGAAGGCCTCGTGCACGTTCCACAGCGGGCATGCGCCGCCGAAGCGGGCGAAGTGGAAGCGCGTGGCGGAGTGGCGCTTGGTGATGTTGCCGGCGATGTCCACCCGCACGAAGTAGAAGGGCACGCCGCGCGCCCCCGGCCTTTGCAGCGTGGACAGCCGGTGGCAGACCTGCTCGAAGCTGGCGCCGAAGCGGCTTTGCAGCTCCTCCACGTCGTGGCGCAGCGCGCGGGCCTGCGCCGCGAAGGCGCGGTAGGGCATGACCAGCGCGCCCGCGAAGTAGTTCGCCAAGCCCACCCGGCAGATCGACTTGGCGTCCTCGCTGGAGAAGTTGGCCTGCGCCACCAGATCCTCGATGATGTCGCCGTGGCCCAGCAAGGCGATCTGGTGCGCCATGTGGAAGGCGCGCGACGGGCCGTTCAGCAGCGCCGACAGGCGCAGCGTGCCGGTGCTCTCGTCATAGCTGCGCATGGCCGTCTCGTCGGATCCCGGATCGGCGACGATCTTCACGCGCACGTCGTGCCGGCGTTTGAGGTAGGCCGCCAGTTCGTTCAGCACGGCGCCCGAGTGGATCTTCTCCCGGTCCCACAGCAGCTCCGCCGCCTCGTCCAGCGGACCCACGTAGTTGTTGCAGTAGTGGAAGTAGTCGCGCACCTCCTCGTAGGGGAACTGCGCGCCGGTCAGGTCGCCGGCCTGATCCTGGTTGGACAGGCTGTCGGCCAGCCCCTGCACCCGCTCCGTCAACTTCTGGTAGGCCTGGTGCAGGCCCAGCAGGCGCCGTGCCAGCTCCGGGGAGGCGTTGACGACGCCGCGCAGTTCCGCCGTGGTCGGCGGCGGGCCGGTGAACAGGGGGTCGGCCAGCGCCTCCTTGAGGTCGGAGACGAGCCGCGCCTCCTCGTCCTCGATGAAGTTGGTCAGCTCCACTTCGAAGACGGAGCTGACTTTCAGCAGCACCGCCAAGGTCAGCGGGCGCTGGTTGTTCTCCAACTGGTTCAGGTAGGAGGGCGACAGGTCAAGCGCCTTGGCCAGCGCCGCCTGCGTCAGCCCGCGCTGCTCGCGCAGGCGGCGGAGCTTGTAGCCGAGGAAGAGTTTCTTCTGCATGGTGTCGGGGACGCGCCGGGGGGTCGGGTCTTCGCAAACTTCGCAACACACTATCGGCGCGGGCGAAGGAATTTGCAAGTTCGCACGTTTTCTGTGACGGCTGGATTGCCCCTTTGCAAAGTTTGTGAATAATCGCGGCATTCCTGGGCGCATAGGACCGCCCGTTCCGGCGGTGCCGGAACCTCGTTCACAGTGGGAAATGCCCGATGCAAGAGATTCTGGCCAGGTTGGAAGCGATGCGCGCCGGCGCGCGTCTGGGGGGCGGCGAGAAGCGCATCGCCTCGCAGCACGCCAAGGGCAAGCTGACCGCGCGCGAGCGCATCGAACTGTTCCTCGACGAAGGCTCCTTCGAGGAGTGGGACATGTTCGTCGAGCACCGCTGCAACGACTTCGGCATGGAAGGCCAGAAGGTTCCCGGCGACGGCGTCGTCACCGGCTACGGTACGGTGAACGGCCGTCTCGTCTTCGTGTTCAGCCAGGACTTCACGGTGTTCGGCGGTTCGCTGTCGGAAGCGCACGCCGAGAAGATCTGCAAGATGATGGACCAGGCCATGAAGGTCGGGGCGCCCGTCATCGGCCTGAACGACAGCGGCGGTGCGCGCATCCAGGAAGGTGTGGCCTCGCTCGGCGGCTACGCCGAGGTGTTCCAGCGCAACGTGGTGGCCTCGGGCGTCATCCCGCAGATCTCGCTGATCATGGGCCCGTGCGCCGGCGGTGCGGTGTACTCGCCGGCCATGACCGACTTCATCTTCATGGTGAAGGACAGCTCCTACATGTTCGTGACCGGCCCGGACGTGGTGAAGACGGTCACGCACGAGGTGGTCACGGCCGAGGAACTGGGTGGTGCAGTCACGCACACCTCGAAGTCCGGCGTCGCCGACCTCGCCTTCGAGAACGACGTCGAGGCGCTGCTGCAGCTCCGCCGCTTCGTCGATTTCCTGCCGGCCTCCAACAAGGAGCAGCCGCCGGAGCGCCCATGCACCGACCCGCTGGACCGTGACGACGCCTCGCTCGACACGCTGGTGCCGGAGAACCCGAACAAGCCTTACGACATGAAGGAGCTGATCCTGAAGGTCGTGGACGAGGGCGACTTCTTCGAGCTGCAGCCCGACTACGCCAAGAACATCATCATCGGCTTCGGCCGCATGAACGGCTCCACCGTCGGCTTCGTCGCCAACCAGCCGATGGTGCTGGCCGGCTGCCTGGACATCGAGTCCTCGAAGAAGGCCGCGCGCTTCGTGCGCTTCTGCGACGCCTTCAACATCCCGATCGTCACCTTCGTCGACGTCCCCGGCTTCATGCCCGGCACCTCGCAGGAGTACGGCGGCATCATCAAGCACGGTGCCAAGCTGCTGTTCGCCTACGCCGAGGCGACCGTGCCGAAGGTCACCGTCATCACTCGTAAAGCCTATGGTGGCGCCTACGACGTGATGGCCTCCAAGCACCTGCGCGGCGACGTCAACCTGGCGTGGCCGACGGCGGAGATCGCCGTGATGGGTCCGAAGGGTGCGGTGGAGATCATCTTCCGCTCCGACATCGGCGATCAGGCCAAGATCGAGGCGCGCACGGAGGAATACCGGCAGAAGTTCGCCAACCCGTTCGTGGCGGCTTCGCGCGGTTACATCGACGACGTGGTCATGCCGCACGGCACCCGCCGCCGGATCTGCAAGGCGCTCGCCATGCTCAAGAACAAGAGCCTGCAGAACCCCTGGCGCAAGCACGACAACATCCCGCTCTGAGGGTGACGCACATGTTTTCCAAGATCCTCATCGCCAACCGTGGCGAGATCGCCTGCCGCGTCATCCGCACCTGCCGCCGCATGGGCATCAAGACGGTGGCGGTCTATTCCGACGCGGACAAGAACGCGCTGCACGTCGAGATGGCCGACGAGGCCGTCCACATCGGCGCCGCCCCTTCGGCGCAGAGCTACCTGCTGATCGACCGCATCGTCGACGCCTGCAAGAAGACGGGCGCCCAGGCCGTGCACCCCGGCTACGGCTTCCTGTCGGAAAAACAGGAGTTCCAGAAGGCGCTGGCCGAGGCCGGCGTGACCTTCATCGGTCCGGACGCCCACGCCATCTACGCGATGGGCGACAAGATCGAGTCGAAGAAGCTGGCCAAGGAGGCCGGCGTCTCCACCGTGCCCGGCTACCTGGGCGTGATCGCCGACGACAGCGAGGCGGTGACCATCGCCCGCGACATCGGCTATCCGGTGATGATCAAGGCCTCGGCCGGCGGCGGCGGCAAGGGCATGCGCGTGGCCTGGAACGACGAGGAGGCGCGGGAAGGTTTCCGCTCCGCCCAGAACGAGGCGCGCAGCTCCTTCGCCGATGACCGCGTCTTCGTCGAGAAGTACATCCAGCAGCCGCGCCACATCGAAATCCAGGTGATGGCCGACGGGCACGGCAACGCCATTTATCTCGGCGAGCGCGAATGCTCGATCCAGCGCCGCCACCAGAAGGTCATCGAGGAGGCGCCGTCGCCGTTCCTCGACGCCGCCACCCGCAAGGCAATGGGCGAGCAGGCCGTGGCCCTGGCGCGCGCGGTGAACTACAAGTCGGCCGGCACGGTCGAGTTCATCGTCGATGCCGAGCGCAACTTCTTCTTCCTGGAGATGAACACCCGCCTCCAGGTGGAGCACCCGGTCACCGAGCTGATCACCGGCCTCGACCTCGTCGAGCTGATGATCCGCGTGGCGGCGGGCGAGAAGCTGAACATCCGCCAGGAGGACGTGCGCCTGCACGGCTGGGCCATCGAGGCGCGCGTCTACGCCGAGGACCCGTTCCGCAACTTCCTGCCCTCGACCGGCCGTCTCACGCACTACCGTCCGCCGACCGACGACCCGCACGTGCGCGTCGACACCGGCGTGTACGAGGGCGGCGAGATCTCCATGTTCTACGACCCCATGATCGCCAAGCTGTGCACCTGGGGCTCGACCCGCGACGCCGCCATCGCCGGCATGCGCGAGGCGCTGGACGAGTACTACATCCGTGGCGTCAGCCATAACATCCCGTTCCTCGCCGCGCTGATGGCGCACCCGCGCTTCGTCGAGGGCCGCCTGACGACGAACTTCATCGCCGAGGAGTACCCGAACGGCTTCCACGCCGCCGACCTGCCGCCGGACGATCCGGCCGTGCTGGTCGCCGTCGCCGCCGTCATCCACCGCTGCATCAGCGACCGCGACATCCAGATCAGCGGCAAGATGAGCGGCAACAAGGCCAAAGTTCGCGAGGACTGGGTGGTCGTGCTGGAAGGCACGCAGCACCCCGTGCACGTCCATCCCTGCAAGGACAGCCCGCAGCGCATCGGCTACACCGTCGACCTGTCGGGCAAGCACCTGCAGGTGTGGAGCGACTGGCAGATCGGCGAACCGCTGTTCCGCGGCACGGTGAACGGCCACCCGGTGTGCGTGCAGGTCGACCGCGCGGGCATCGGCTACAAGCTGATTCATTCCGGCAGCCAGGCCGGCGTGAAGGTGCTCACCCCGGCGGCGGCCAAGTACGACGCGCTGATGCCGGTGAAGGCGCCGCCGGACATGTCGAAGTTCCTGCTCTCGCCGATGCCGGGCCTGCTGGTCTCGCTCGCCGTCGAGGAAGGGCAGGAGGTCAAGGCCGGCGAGGTGCTGGCCGTGGTCGAGGCCATGAAGATGGAGAACATCCTGCGCGCGGCGCAGGATGGCACCGTCTCCAAGGTCCACGCCACGCCGGGCTCCAGCCTGTCGGTCGACCAGAAGATCGTCGAGTTCGCGTAACGCCCCCAAAATCCCCTCCCCCGTCCGCTATCGCCGGATCTATGATCCGGCTGGCGCGGCAGGCGGGTCCTGCGGACCCGCTGGGAGCGGGGGAGGGTTAGGGTGGGGGCCCGTTTGCAACGCTAAGATTGTACGAAGGCCCGGGCGGCCGATGTTGAGGAGGTGTCCATGACCGACTTTCCGAAGAAGACGCTGGCCGACTGGCAGGCGCTGGCCGCCAAGGACATCGGCGCCGACGGCAAGCCGGACGACCTGATCTGGCACACGCCCGAGGGCCTGGACGTCAAGCCCCTCTACACCGCGGCCGACCTGGACGGCATCGCGCTGGACACGCTGCCGGGATTCCCGCCGTTCACGCGCGGACCGCGCGCCACCATGTACGCGCACCGACCCTGGACGATCCGTCAGTACGCCGGCTTCTCCACGGCCGAGGAATCGAATGCCTTCTACCGCGCCAACCTGAAGGCCGGGCAGATGGGCCTGTCGGTGGCCTTCGATCTGGCCACGCACCGCGGCTATGACAGCGACCATCCGCGCGTGGTGGGCGACGTCGGCAAGGCCGGCGTGGCGATCGATTCGGTCGAGGACATGAAGATCCTCTTCGACGGCATCCCGCTCGACAAGATGTCCGTCTCCATGACCATGAACGGTGCGGTCCTGCCGATCCTGGCCGGCTACATCGTCGCCGCCGAGGAGCAGGGGGTGAGCCAGGACAAGCTGTCCGGCACCATCCAGAACGACATCCTCAAGGAGTTCATGGTCCGCAACACCTACATTTATCCGCCCGAGCCTTCGATGCGGATCATCGCGGACATCATCGAGTACACGGCGCTGAACATGCCGAAGTTCAACTCGATCTCCATCTCCGGCTATCACATGCAGGAGGCCGGGGCGACCGCGGTGCAGGAGCTGGCCTTCACCATCGCCGACGGCCTGGAATACGTGCGCGCCGCCATGTCCAAGGGCCTGCCCGTGGACAAGTTCGCCCCGCGCCTGTCGTTCTTCTTCTCGATCGGCATGAACTTCTTCATGGAGGTCGCCAAGCTGCGCGCCGCGCGCCTGCTGTGGGCGACGCTGATGAAGGAGAAGTTCGATCCGAAGGACGCGCGCTCGCTGGCGCTGCGCACGCATTGCCAGACCTCGGGCGTGTCGCTGACGGAGCAGGACCCCTACAACAACGTCATCCGTACCACCATCGAGGCGATGGCCGCGGTGCTGGGCGGCACGCAGTCGCTGCACACCAACGCCTTCGACGAGGCGCTGGGCCTGCCGACCAAGTTCTCCGCCCGCATCGCCCGCAACACCCAGCTCATCATCGCCGAGGAGACGGGTGTCACCAAGGTGGTCGACCCGCTCGCCGGCTCCTACTACATCGAGAACCTCACGCAGTCGCTGGCCGACGCGGCGCTGGAGCTGATCGAGAAGGTCGAGGGCATGGGCGGCATGACCAAGGCCGTCGAGTCCGGCATGCCCAAGCTGCTGATCGAGGAGGCCGCCGCCCGCCGTCAGGCCCGCATCGACCGTGGCGAGGAGGTGATCGTCGGCGTCAACAAGTACCGCCCGGAAAACCCGGAGATGGTCGACGTCCTCGACATCGACAACACCGCCGTGCGCGAATCGCAGATCGCGCGGCTCAACAAGGTGCGCACCACCCGCGACGAGTCCGCCTGCCGCGCCGCGCTCGACGCGCTGACCCAGGCGGCGGCCGACAAGTCCGGCAACCTGCTGGATCTCGCCGTCAAGGCCACCCGCGCCCGCGCCACCGTGGGCGAGATCTCCGAGGCGCTGGAGAAGGTGTTCACCCGCCACGTGGCGCAGATCCGCTCGGTTTCGGGCGTGTACGGCGCCGCCTACGAGGGCGACGAGGGCTTCGCGAAGATCCAGAAGGACATCGAGGACTTCGCCGCCGAGGAGGGCCGCCGCCCGCGCATCCTGGTCGTCAAGATGGGCCAGGACGGCCACGACCGCGGCGCCAAGGTGATCGCCACCTCCTTCGCCGACATCGGCTTCGACGTGGACATCGGGCCGCTGTTCCAGACCCCGGAGGAGGCCGCCCGGCAGGCCGTGGAGAACGACGTGCATGTCGTCGGCGTGTCGTCGCAGGCCGCCGGTCACAAGACGCTGGTCCCGCAACTGGTCGAGGAGCTGCGCAAGCAGGGCGCCGGCGACATCCTGGTGGTGTGCGGCGGCGTCATCCCGCCGCAGGACTACGACTACCTCTACAAGGCGGGTGCGAGTGCCATCTACGGCCCCGGCACCAACATCCCGAAGGCCGCCGCCGACATCCTCGGCATCCTGCGCAAGCAGAAGGCCGCCGCGTGACGCTCTGAGATCAAGTGCGAGGGCTGCGTGCCCTCGCGCACCCTGCCAGGGGCAATGTGCCCCTGGACCCCTGGAAGGCGCCGCAAGGCGCCTTTCTTTTTGCCGGATTCATGCGCATATTGAATGCGCAAGAAAACGTGAGGGTGTCATGGCGCGCGGTGGGGCTCAGAGGAAGCCGACAAATGTTTCGGCCCGGCCGGATCTTGTGGCTGAGGCGAAGGCATTGGGCATCAACCTCTCGCAGGTCTTTGAGGTGGCGGTGGAGCAATCCGTGAAGGAGGCCAAGCGGCAGCGCTGGATCGAAGAGAACCGGCCGGCCTTCGACGCCTACGATGCCTATGTGGAAAAGCATGGCGTCTACGGGAGCGGGAAACGGCTGTTCTGATGCGTTTCCTCGACGTTTGCCGCAACCCTGAAGCCGAGGAGCGGCCGGAGCATCCGGTGCCCTATCTTTTGGTGGTACAGGGCAACCATGTCGCCGTTCGCTCGTCGCGGGTGGTGGTGCCGCTCGTCCACCCGATCGAAGCCGGTCCGCCGATCCGTGACCTGATGCCGGTCGTTGAGGTGGACGGTGAGGCTTTCGTTGCGATGACGCCGCAGATCGCCGGTGTGCCCGTGTCGGACATCGGCCCCGTCGTGGCGAACTTGGCGGATGCGCGCCATGCCATCCGGCGTGCCATCGACATTCTCGCTGGCGACCTCTGAGCCCGTGTCCATCTCCGCCGAAACCGACCTCTACGCCCCGGTCAAAGCCTTTCTGGAAGGCCAGGGTTTCGCCGTGAAGGGCGAGGTGCACGGGTGCGACCTCGTGGCCGTGCGGGGCGCCGAGCCGCCGGTTATCGTCGAGCTGAAGAAGCGCTTCACGCTGGAACTGGTGCTGCAGGGCGTCGACCGGCTGGCGGTTACCGACGCCGTCTACCTCGCCGTGCCGCAGCCGGGGCGCAAGGCGTCCGGGCCATCGCCCTACGATGGCGACGTGAAGAAGCTGTGCCGCCGGCTTGGCGTCGGGCTGCTGGTGGTGGACACGGCACGGGCATCCGGGCACGAGGTGGAGGTGCTGCTCGATCCCGTGCCCTACCGGCCGCGCAAGGACAAGAAGCGCGCCGCCCGCCTGCTGGGCGAGCACGCGCGCCGCGCCGGCGATCCCAACCGCGGCGGCTCCACCCGCGTGCCGATCGTCACCGCCTACCGCCAGGACGCGCTGCGCATTGCCCGCATCCTGCACGCGCACGGGCCGCTGACCATCAAGGATCTTCGCGGCCACGGCGCGCCGGCCGACGTTTCGACCATCCTGCGGCGCGACGTCTACGGCTGGTTCGAGCGGGTGGCGCGCGCCACCTATGCGCTAACCGAGGCTGGCACGCGGGGCCTCGACACCTTCGCGCATGGCTTGGCCGACGCCTGAGCCGGTTGCGCCGCCGCGCCTCCGCCGCCATCATGGCGGAAAATCGGAGGAGGGAAGGGCATGTCCACGCTCATCGTGACCGGCGGCAGCCGGGGGATCGGGGCCGCGGTGTCGCGGATGGCGGCGCAGCGCGGCTGGGCCGTCGCCGTCAACTACGCGTCCAACGCCGACGCGGCCGACGCCGTCGTGCAGGCCATCCGCGCGGCCGGTGGCCGGGCCGAGGCGTTCCAGGGGGACGTGGCCGACGAGGCGGACGTGCGCGCCCTGTTCGACGGGGCGGAGAAGGCCCTGGGCCCCATCGGCGGGCTGGTCAACAACGCCGGCATCGTCGGCCCCTACGGCCGGCTGGACGAGGTGCCGCTGGACGGAATCCGCCGCACGCTGGACATCAACATCCTGGGCAGCGTCCTGTGCAGCCGGGAGGCGGTGCGGCGCATGTCCACGGCGCGCGGCGGCAAGGGCGGGGTGATCGTCAACCTGGGCTCCATCGCCGCCGACCTGGGTTCGCCCAACGAGTTCGTCGCCTACGCCGCCGCGAAGGGCGCCATCGACAGCCTCACCATCGGGCTGGCACGCGAGGTGGCGAAGGAGGGCATCCGCGTCAACGTGGTGCGCCCCGGCCTGATCGACACCGAGATCCAGATCGTTCCGGGTGTGGGCAACCGCCTGGACAAGTTCGCGTCCGCCATGCCCATGGGCCGCGCCGGCACCGCCGACGAGGTGGCGGAGACGATCGTCTGGCTGCTGTCCGACGCGGCATCCTACGTGACTGGCGCGCAGCTCAACGTGTCCGGCGGGCGGTGATGGACGGGCTGACCCTGTCGCTTCTCGACGCCGGGGCGGACGCCGAGGTGCAGGCCGTTTTCGCCGGGCTGATGGCCTTCAATGCGGAGCGCTGCCGGCCCTACGACAAGCGGGATCTGGTGGTCGCCGCCCACACGGCGGACGGCGCGCTGGCCGGCGGGCTGGTCGGCATGACCAACTGGGAGTGGCTGTACGTCGACAGCCTGTGGGTGGCCGACGACCGGCAGCGCGGCGGGCTCGGCGCTCGGCTGCTGCGCGCGGCGGAGGAGGAGGCGGTGCGCCGTGGCTGCCGCTGGTCGCGGCTGTGGACCTACGACTTCCAGGCGCCGGACTTCTATCCCCGGCAGGGGTACGAGCGCTGGGCGGTCCTCGACGGCTACCCGCCCGGCCACAGCCAGATCTGGTTCCGCAAGGAACTGGTGCCTTAACCTTCGCCTCCCCCCAGCACGCCGTCGTAAAGCGCGGCCATGTCGAGCGTGGCGTCCACGCTCATCAGCTCCAGCCGGTCGCCTGGACCGTACAGCAGCGGTTCGGGCGCCCAGTGGCCGCCGTCATCACCCATTCCTCGACGGACATGCGTTCGGGGTGGCAGGGCGGTCATGGGCGACTCCTGGACGACGTCCTCTCGGCTCCGCCCTGACAGTGTAGGAAGTGAACCGGCTTACGAACAGCCCTTCGGGCGCGGCAGGCCGGCGATCTTGTTGGCCTGCTTCAGCAGGCCGTGCGGGAACAGCGAGAAGAAGTACTGTTGGGTCGCGCGCTCGGCGCCGTACTGCTCCTTCATGATCTTCGAGAACACGCGGGCCTCGGGGATCACGCCGTTCTCCTCGAAAAAGGTGCGGGTCGTGCGGATGATGTCCCAGTGCGCGTCGGTCAGGGCGACGCCCTCCTGCTCGGCCACGGCGCGGGCGATGTCCTCGTCCCACTCGTTGACGTTCTCCAGCCAGCCGGCTTCGCTGACGGCAATGGTGCGGCCCTGGACGTCGAGTTCAGGCATTGGTTTCCTCCCCGGGGATGCGTTGCTATTGTTCCGCCGATGATCCACGGGGCCGGCGGGCTGTCAATCTTAAAATTAGATCATACTAATAAATGGCGAGGTGGCATGACGCGTACGATCGTCCTGGGCGTGCCGACGCGCGAGCATGTGCACGCGCTGTTCATGTCCGATCTGGTGAGCGCCATGCGCCATCACGCCGGTACGGGGGACGACGTCCGGTTGGCCCTGGTCCTCGGCTCGGTCATCACCACGCAGCGCACGGACGTGGCCCGTCAGGCGCTTGCGACAGGGGCCACGCACCTGCTGTGGCTCGACACCGACATGCGCTTCCCGTCCGACGCGATCGGCCGGCTGCTGGCGCACGACCGGCCGGTCGTCGGCGCCAACTACCAGCGGCGGACGGCTCCTTTCGGGCCGGTGGCGGCCAAGGACGGCGCGCCGCTGCACACCGCGCCGGCATCCGCGGGGCTGGAGGCGGTGGACCACACCGGAATGGGGTGCATGCTGGTGGAGCGCGCTGTGTTCGAGAGGGTTCCCGAACCCTGGTTCGACTTCGCGTGGTCGGAAACGCAACGCTGCCACATCGGCGAGGACGTGTTCTTCTGTCGCAAGGTGCGCTCGCACGGCTTCCCGGTCCTGGTCGACCACGACCTGTCGAAGCAGGTCGGGCACATCGCCAGCATCACGCTATACCCGGAGCACGTGCCGCCGGGATGAGGCGGCGACCTCGGGCTGTTCCACTCCGGCTATTCCACAAAGTCCTCCCGGCTCAAACCGTAGCGCTTGAGCTTGTCGTAAAAGGTCTTGCGGGGGACGTTCAGCGCCTCGATGGTGGCTTTGACGCTGCCCTTGTGGCGGGCCAGTTCGGCTTCGATCAGGCGCTTCTCGAACAGGTCCACCTGCTCGGCCAGGGACAGTGTTCCCCTGGTGGCCGCCGCCGGCGTTGCGGGCGCGTCGTCGAGGCCGAGGACGAAGCGGTCGGCGGCGTTGCGCAGCTCGCGCACGTTGCCCGGCCAGTCGTGCGTCATCAGCCGGTGCATCTGCGCCGGGGTGGGAGCAAGGGGCTCGCGGCCGTAGCGGCTGGCCGCCTGCAAAACGAAGTGCTGGAACAGCAGCGGGATGTCGTCGCGCCGGTCGCGCAGCGGTGGGATGGTCAGCACCACAACGTTCAGGCGATAGTACAGGTCGGCGCGGAATCCGCCCTCGTCGGCGGCTTTGCGCAGGTCCACCTTGGTGGCGGCGACGATGCGCAGGTCCACCGGCACAACCTCGTTGGAGCCCAGCGGTTCGACCGCGCGTTCCTGCACCACGCGCAGCAGCTTGACCTGGAGCGACAGCGGCATGCTCTCGATCTCGTCCAGGAACAGGGTGCCGCGGCTGGCGTGCTCGATGCGCCCCACCCGGCGCTTGGTGGCGCCGGTGAAGGCGCCGGCCTCGTGGCCGAACAGCTCGCTCTCGATGATGGTCTCGGGCATGGCGCCGCAGTTGAGCGCCACGAAGGGGTGCTTGCGCCGCCGGCTCTGCGCATGCAGCGCGCGGGCGACCATCTCCTTGCCGGTGCCGGTCTCGCCCAGCACCAGCACGTCGGCGTCGGTGTCGGCCACGGCGGATATGGTGGCGCGCAGCCGCTCGATGCCCGGGGTGCGCCCGATGATGCTCTGCACGCCGCTCCCGGCGCCGGACAGCGCCGCCTTCAGCGCGCGGTTCTCCAACACCAGCCGGCGCCGGTCCACGGCGCGCCGGCACACCTCGACGAGGCGGTCGGAGGGGAAGGGCTTCTCGATGAAGTCATAGGCGCCGTCGCGCATCGCCTGCACGGCCACCGGCACATCGCCGTGCCCGGTGATCAGCACCACCGGCAGGTCGGGATCGACGGCGCGCACGGCCTTCAGCAGCTCCAGCCCGTCCATGCCGGGCATGCGCACATCGCTGACCACGCAGCCGGGGAAGTCGCGCGTGGCGTGCTTCAGCCCGCGTTCGGCGCTCTCCACCGCCGTCACGTCGAAACCGGCGAGTTCCAGCGCCTGGCCGCTGGCCACGCGGATCGGCCGCTCGTCGTCGATGAACAGAACGGCACCGGTGGAGGTCATCGGGCGTTGCTCATGGGGCGTTGCTCATGGGGCGGGCTCCGTGCGTTTCAGGCGGACGGTGAACACCGCGCCCCCGTCCGGGGCGTTGCCGGCGGTGATGCTGCCGCCGAAGTCCGTAACGATGCCATGGCTGATCGACAGGCCCAAGCCCAACCCTTCGTCCGCCTCCTTCGTCGTGAAAAAGGGCGAGAACAGGTGCGCCAGGGCGTCGGGCCGCAGGCCGTGTCCGGTGTCGCGCACGGTCAACACGGCCTCGGCGCCGTCGGCCGCCAGATGGACGCCCAGCACGCGCACCGGCCGGCCGCGCATGGCGTCGACGGCGTTGGAGAACAGGTTGACCAGCACCTGCTGGAGCCGCACGTCCTCCCCCAGCACCCACACCGGCTCCGGCGGCAGTTCCAGCGCCACAGATACACCGTCGCGGTGCAGCCGCGCCTCCAGCAGCGCCAGCGCCTCCCGCACGGCGCCGTTCACCGCGACGGCGCCCAGCGTGCCCGAGGCACGCCGGGCGAAGCCCTTGAGGTGACGGGTGATCGTCGCCATGCGGTCGGTCAGCGCGGCGATCTCGGCGAGGTTGTCGCGCACGCGGTCGCTGTGGCCGCGCTCCAGCAGCACGGCGGCGTTGTCGGCGAAGGTGCGGAGCGCGGCCAGCGGCTGGTTGATCTCGTGCGCGATGCCGGCCGACATCTGGCCGAGCGCGGCCAGCTTGGCCGCCTGCACCAGCTCGTTCTCGGTGGCGCGCAGATCCGCCGTCGCCTGGGCGACGCGGCGTTCCAGCTCGTGCCGGGCCTGCTCCTGGAAGACCAGACGCTCGGCCAGGGCCTGACGCCGCTGCGCCAGCAGCACGCCGGACAGCGCCAGCAGGCCGGCGACGACGGCCGCCAGCAGCCCGGCGGTGGTGGCGCGTCGTTCGACCGTCTCCAGGCTGGTCAGGATGTGCAGGGTCCAGTCGCCTTCCGGCACCGCGGCGGATTGCAGGAGGTACGGGCGGCGTGCGCCGTCCTCCTCCACCGCGACTTCGCCGTTCTCCAGCAGGCGCCAGGGCAGCGGGTTGACCGCCTCCGGATCGGCGGGCTTGGCGCCCGGCAGGCTGCGGTAGCGCCAGCCGTCCACGTCGGTGATGAAGACCATGCCGTCGCGGTCGGTGACCGCCACCGCGTCCGGCGTGGCGCGCCAGCCCTGCTCCAGCGCCTCGAAACCGACCTTTAGGACGACGACGCCCAGTGTGCGGTTTTCCGCCACCACCCGGTGCGCCGTGTAGTAGCCGGGCTTCAGCGATGTGGTGCCGAGCGCGAAGTTGTGCCCCTCGCCGTGCTCCACCGCGTCGCGGAAGTAGGGGCGGAAGGCGAAGTTCTGGCCGATGAAACTGTCCGGTTGGTCCCAGTTGCTGGCCGCGATCGTCGTGCCGGACTCGTCCATGACGTAGAGGGCGGAAGCGGGCAGCGCCCTTGCGATCTCCTCCAGCTTGCGGCTCAAGCGCTCGACCGTGCGCGGGGCGGGGATCATCAGCAAGTCCGCCACCTCCACGTCTCGGGCCAGGACGAAGGGCACGGCGCGGTGCTTTTCCAGCTCGGTGCGCAGGTTGGCGCCGTAGAGCGCGAGTTGGGCGCGCTCCTCCTCGCGCAGGGCATTGCGCGTGCGCGTCTCCGTCCACGCCGCCACACCCCAGCCGGTCAGCGACGCCGCCAGGAATCCCAGCAGCAGGGCGAGGCGCACCGTCGCCGCGAACGGCCGCCGTCCCGCGACACCACGCAACGACCGCATCACCATCTCGATCACACCGCTCTCCTCCCTTTTCCGGGGCAACGGTTCTGCGCCCCGCCGGCGGCACGGGCAAGATGGATTTTCGGGAAGGGGCTGGCCCGAAAGGCCGTCCCACGGCGGCTGCATAACGGAATGTCGCGCGCCGCGCCGCTCCTGCTAATCTCCTTCCCATTTTCGCTGCGGCGCAGCAAGAGTGCGTCGGCGTGTGTGGATTTCCACACATGGACAAAGTGGCGATTGTGCGGGATTCCCGCCGCTGCTCTGACTTAAGTCCGGCAGAATCAATGACTTGTTCGCTGGCACAGCGATTGCTCTCCGTCGTCTCCATCCGCCGGCCCCTTGGAAGGCCGGGCCAGAACGACACCCGTGAGGAGACGGTCATGCACGCCGACGCGCGCAAGCATCCCAAGAAGCCGCTTTACACCAACCTGACGTTCCAGGTTCTCAGCGCCATCACCATCGGCATCCTGCTGGGCCACTTCCACCCGGCGATCGCCGTGGAGATGAAGCCGCTGGGCGACGTCTTCATCAAGATGATCAAGATGGTCATCGGGCCGATCGTCTTCCTGACGGTGGTCACCGGTATCTCGTCCATCGGCGACATGAAGAAGGTCGGCAAGGTCGGCGGCAAGGCGCTTCTGTACTTCGAGGTGGTGACGACCTTCGCGCTCGGCCTCGGCCTGCTGGTGGTCAACCTCGTGCAGCCGGGCGGCGGCATGAACATCGTGCCGGGCCAGTTGAAGGCCGACGCGGTCGCCAAGTACGCGACCGAGGCGAAGAACCACACCACGCTCGACTTCTTCATGAACATCGTGCCCGACAACGTCGTGGGCGCGTTCGTGAAGGGCGACATGCTGCAGATCCTGTTCTTCGCGGTGATCTTCGGCGTGGCGCTGGCCGCCATGGGGCAGAAGGGCAAGCTGGTCGAGGACATCTTCGACAAGACGGCGCACGCGCTGTTCGGCGTGATCGGCATCCTGATGCGCGTGGCGCCGCTGGGCGCGTTCGGCGCCATGGCCTTCACCATCGGCAAGTACGGCGTCACCTCGCTCGTCTCGCTGGGGCAACTGATGGCGGCCGTGTACATCACCATGGCGCTGTTCGTGTTCGGCGTGCTGGGCTCGATCGCCAAGGCCTACGGCTTCAGCCTGTGGACGTTCATCAAGTACATCAAGCAGGAACTGCTCATCGTGCTCGGCACCTCCTCGTCGGAGTCCGTGCTGCCGCGCATGATGGAGAAGATGCAGAAGTTCGGCTGCTCCAAGCACGTGGTGGGTCTGGTCATCCCGACCGGCTATTCCTTCAACCTGGACGGCACCTCGATCTACCTGTCGATGGCGGCGATCTTCATCGCCCAGGCCTTCAACGTCGACCTCACGATCTGGCAGCAGATCACCATCCTCGGCCTGCTGATGGTCACCTCGAAGGGGGCGGCGGCGGTGACCGGCGGCGGTTTCGTGACGCTGGCCGCCACGCTCTCGGCTACCGGCACGCTGCCGGTGGAAGGTCTGGCGCTGCTGCTGGGCGTGGACCGTTTCATGTCGGAGGCGCGCGCCATCACCAACCTGATCGGCAATGGTGTCGCCACCGTCGTCGTCGCCAAGATGGAAGGCGAGTTCGACGAGAGCAGGGCGGTGGAGGAGTACCAGCACTTCTTCAAGGAACCGGCGCTGGCACGGATCTGATCCGCGGGGACGGGATGAGGGCGGAGCCGGGAGGTTCCGCCCCTTTTCCGTTTTGCCGGCCGAGGAAAACGCCGTCATAGTGACGCGCCGAGCGTTGGCACGCCTGACTTCCGTTGGGTTGAGCGCCAGCGAAAGCCCCAACGTCAAGCGCTGCATCGGTGGGCTGATATGTGTCGCGGCGGCTGTGCGGGGCGCCTGGAATACGCTATAAGCCGTCTAATGGTTGATCGATCCGATCACGATTAACCGAAATCAAGTTAATAATGCGGAGGGACGCGCATGTCCGAGGATTTCGATAAGCTCGCGCTGGATTATCACCGGCGGCCGAAGCCGGGGAAGCTGGCCATCGTCGCCACCAAGCCGATGGCCAACCAGCGCGATCTGGCGCTCGCCTACTCCCCCGGCGTGGCGGCGGCCAGCACGGCCATCGCCAACGACCCGGCGCAGGCGGCCGAACTCACGGCGCGCGCGAACCTCGTGGCGGTGGTCACCAACGGCACCGCCGTGCTCGGCCTCGGCAACATAGGCCCGCTGGCCGCCAAGCCGGTGATGGAGGGCAAGGCCGTCCTCTTCAAGAAGTTCGCCGGGCTCGACTGCTTCGACATCGAACTGAACGAGAACGACGTCGACGCGCTGGTCGACACCATCGTGCGGCTGGAGCCGACCTTCGGCGCCATCAACCTGGAGGACATCGCCGCCCCCGCCTGCTTCGAGGTGGAGCAACGCTGCCGCGAGCGGATGAAGATCCCCGTCTTCCACGACGACCAGCACGGCACCGCCATCGTGGTGGGCGCCGCCATGCTCAACGCGCTGAAGCTGGTCGGCAAGGACATGGCCTCGGTCAAGGTGGTGTCCACCGGCGGCGGGGCGGCCGGCATCGCCTGCCTGGACCTGCTGGTCGGCCTGGGCATCCGGCGCGAGAACGTCTGGCTCGTCGACCGCATCGGCGTGGTCTACAAGGACCGCAACGAGGAGATGAACACCTACAAGGCCGCCTACGCCAAGGACACGGCGGCGCGCACGCTGGACGAGGTGATCGACGGGGCCGACCTGTTCCTCGGCCTGTCGGGCCCGAAGGTGCTGACGCCGGACATGGTCAAGCGCATGGCCGACCGGCCGATCATCCTGGCGCTGGCCAACCCGGAGCCGGAGATCATGCCGGACCTGGCGCGCGAGGCGCGGCCCGACGCCATCATCGCCACCGGCCGGTCGGATTTCCCGAACCAGGTCAACAATGTGCTGTGCTTCCCGTTCATCTTCCGCGGTGCGCTCGACGTCGGCGCGACGACGGTGAACGAGGCGATGAAGCTGGCCGCCACGCACGCCGTGGCGAACCTCGCCCGCGCCGAACCGTCGGACGTGGTCGCCGCCGCCTACACCAGCGAGGATCTGCGCTTCGGTCCGGCCTACATCCTGCCCAAGCCCTTCGATCCCCGCCTGATCATCGAGGTGTCGTCGGCGGTCGCCAAGGCGGCGATGGACAGCGGCGTGGCGACGCGGCCGATCCACGATTTCCGCGCCTACCGGGACGAACTGGGGCAGTACGTCTTCCGCTCCGGCCTCGTCATGCGGCCGATGATGCTGCGCGCCAAGCAGGCGCCCAAGCGCGTCGTCTACGCCGAGGGCGAGGACGAGCGCGTGCTGCGCGCCGCGCAGACCGCCGTTGACGAAGGCATCGCCCACCCGGTGCTGATCGGCCGGCGCGAGGTGATCGAACGCTCCATCGCCGAACTCGGCCTGCGCCTGAAGCCCGGCCAGGACGTGGAGGTGATCGAGGTCATCCGAGACCTGCGCTACCACAACTACGCCGAGGTCTACCGGCGCCTGATGGGGCGGCGCGGCGTGTCGCCCATGCACGCGGTCAACGTGGTGCGCACGCAGCCCGCCGTGTTCGGCGCGCTGATGGTCAAGCGGGGCGAGGCCGACGCGCTGATCTGCGGCACGTCGGGGCGCTACGGCGACTACCTCAATCAGGTCATGGACGTGATCGGCCTGCGCAAGGGCGTGAAGGTCGCCGGCGCCATGAACCTGCTGATCCTGGAGGCCGGCACCTACTTCCTCAGCGACACCTACGTCAACGGCGAGCCGACGGCCGAGCAGGTGGCGGAGATCGCGCGGCTGGCGGCGGAGGAGGTGCGGCGCTTCGGCATCGAGCCGAAGGTGGCGCTGCTCTCGCACTCCAACTTCGGCAGCGCCGACACGCCGTCGGCGCGCAAGATGCGCACCGCCTGCCAGCTCCTGGCCCAGGAATTCCCGGAGCTGGAAGCGGACGGCGAGATGCACGCCGACGCCGCCCTGTCGGAGGCGATCCGCACCCGCGTGCTGCCGGATTCGCGCCTGAAGGGGCAGGCCAACCTGCTGGTGATGCCGACGCTGGACGCCGCCAACATCGCCTTCAACATGCTGAAAGTGCTGGGCGACGCGCAGAACGTCGGGCCGATGCTGCTGGGCGCCGCGCGCCCCGCGCACATCGTCACGCCGTCGATCACCGTGCGCGGGCTGGTCAACATGACGGCCATCGCCGTGGTGGACGCCCAGCTCGCCGCCCCGGTCGCCGCGGCGCCCCGCCCGCCGGTGGTGGACGCCGCCGCGGAGGAGTGATAGGGACGGCGGCATGACACGATTGCCGCCGCGCCTGATCGAAAGCCCGCAGAACCCGCAGTTCAAGCTGTGGGAGTCGCTGCTGGAAAGCCGCGGGCTGAAGAAGCAGGGCCGGTTCCTGCTGGCCGGGCTGAAGACCGTGCCGGAGGCGCTGGCCCGCCACCCGGCGCGCTTTACCACCGTGCTGGTCACTGATCCGGCGCAGGTCGCCGGCTGGGCGCTGCCGCCGGGGGTGGAGCCGGTGCAGCTCGCACCGGCGCTGTTCCGCCGCCTGGACGTGTCCGGCACCGACTTCCCGCTGCTGGTCGGCACCGTGCCGGACCTGCCCATGGTGGACCTCGCCCGCCCGCCGGAAGGGCTGGAGCTGGTCTGCGCGCTGGGCGATCCCAGCAACCTGGGCGCACTCCTGCGCAGCGCCGCCGCCTTTGGCGCGCGCCGGGTGATCCTGCTTGAGGAGTCGGCGCACCCCTACCATCCCAAGTGCCTGCGCGCCGCGTCCAACGCGCAGTTCGAGCTGACGCTCCTGAAGGGGCCGCGCTGGCCGGCGCTGGCGCACGCCGCCGGGCCGCTGTTCGCGCTCGATGCCGGGGGCGAGGATCTGTCGGGCCTGGACTGGCCGCGCGACCTGCGCCTCGTGCTTGGCGAGGAGGGGCAGGGTGTTCCGGCCGATCTGCCGGCGCGGCGGCTGTCGATCCCCACGACCGGGGCGGTGGAGTCGCTGAACGCCACCGTGGCCGCCAGCCTGGCGCTGTTCGCCCGCTTCCTGACGGTGCGCTGAGCCCCGGAACCTTGCGGGCGGAGGGGCGGTTTGCGGAGACGAGTCCGCAGCCAGGGAGACGCGCCGTGACGCAACCCTCCGACGACCCCAACAAGGTCGATCCCAAGACCCTCGAGGAAACCCGCGAGCGGCTGGCGCGCGCCGATACGGCGCACGGCACGACGCAGACCACCGGCGGCACCGGCAGCGGCAGCTCCGGCCCCGTGGAACGCAGCCCGGCACAGAGTATCGGCCGCACCGAGGGCGCGGCGTCGAGCCCGCCGCCGGCCACCGGCTCGTCCGGCGTGTCGTCCGGCCTGCATCCGGGCGGCGCGAAGCCGCGGACCGGCGCCGGCGGGCACGGCGACGTGCAGGGCAACATGCGGACCTCCGGTCCGGGCGGCCGGCCGAAGCGGTAGGAGCCGCCTCTTCAACCCGGCGGCGAAGCGGAGTAGTATTACCCTCATCGCCATGTCGCCGGGGTTGAGGTATGCAGCGGGTGGGGCCGTCCACCAGTCTTCCGGTTCCGGACGAGGACCTGCTCGTGCTGCATTGGCGCGATGTCGCGGGGCTGCCGCTCGACGCGGTGTCGGCCAGCGTGCCGGCCCTCCTCGGCCATCCGGTCGCGTCGCTCGCCGACGTGCTGCACCCCGACGACCGCAGGCACTTCCTGGACGAGGTGGCGCAGGTCCGCGCCCGCGGCGCCGATCGCGTGCGCCACGCCGACCACCGCGTGGCCGGCCGCGACGGCCGGTTCGCGTGGTGGCAGACGGTCACCGTCCTGCGGACCGGCGCCGACGGGCAGGAGCGCTGCGTCAGCCACGCCTTTGACATCACCGGCAGCAATCCCCGTGCCGGGGAGGAGACGCTGCGCCTGCTCTCGCACGCGATGGCGCACAGCCCGCAGGCGGTGGTGATCACCGATGTGGCCGGGGCGGTCAAGTACGTCAACCCGCGGTTCACCGCCATGACCGGCATTCCGGCGGCGGCGGTGATCGACCTGGACGCCTTCGTGCGCGGCTTCGGCGGGCCGGTGGGGGAGACGTTGCGCGCCGTCTGGCAGGCACTGTCGGCGGGCGAGTGGTGGCAGGGCGAGTTCCCGGCCGTCAAGCCGGACGGCGGCGTCTACTGGGTCGCCATGAAGGCGTCGCCGATGCGCGATGCGGACGGCCGCGTCGTCAACCTTGCTGCCACCGCCGAAGACGTGACCGAGCGCCGTCAGGCGGAGGAGCACATCCGCCGCGCCCAGAAGATGCAGGCGGTGGGCGTGCTGGCCGGCGGCATCGCGCACGATTTCAACAACATCCTCACGGTGATCCTCGGCTACAGCCATCTGGCGCTCGACGCGCTGTCGCCGGGCAGCGAGCCGCACGACGACGTGACGCAGATCGCCACCGCGGCCAACCGGGCCAAGGGGCTGGTGCAGCAACTGCTCACCTTCTCGCGCAAGGAGGCGGCCGGGCGCGAACCGGTGGACCTGCGCCCGGTGGTGGAGGAGGCGCTGCACCTCGTTCACCCGGCCATCCCGGCGGAGGTCGAGCTCTGCCTACAGGCCGAGGACGGGCCGATGGTGGTGCTGGCGGCCGCCATGCAGATCCAGCAAACCGTCATCAACCTGTGCCGGAACGCCGTCGACGCCATCGCTGAAAGGGGCGCTGAAAGGGGTGACTGCGGGGGCACGGTCACGGTGTCCCTGTCGCACGCCGTCGTCGAGCACGCGAAGGCGCCGGCGCGCGCCCAGGTGGCGCCAGGGCGCTACGTCCGCCTGAGCGTGGCGGACACCGGCTGCGGCATGGACGCGGCGACCCTGGAGCGGATCTTCGAGCCGTTCTTCACCACCAAGGCGGTGGACAAGGGCACCGGCCTGGGGCTGGCCGCCGTGCACGGAATCGTTGCCGACCACGGCGGCGTGATCGACGTGGCGAGCGCGCCGGGGCAGGGCACGACGGTTTCCATCCTCCTGCCGGCCTTCGATGCCGGCCCCGCGCACCGTCCGGTGGGGCGCAGCGGGCGCGGGCGGGTGCTGCTGGTGGACGCCGACCGCGCCATGTGCGCCATGTCCGGCCGGCTGCTGCGCTCGCAGGGGTTCCGCGCCGTCGCCACGGTGAACAGCCGGCGCGCGCTCGCCCTCTTCGCGCTGGCGCCGGAGCGGTTCCACCTGATCGTCCTGGTGCAGCGCGACGCCGCCGAGGTGTGGAGGCTCTTGACGCTGGCCCGGGCCTTTGCGGCATCATCGCCCGGCATCCCCATCCTGGTGTGCGCCGATGCCGACCTCGCGGTCGAGGGTGCCGCCGCGCGCGCCGCGGGGGTGACGCGGGTCGTCCGGACGCCGGTGGAACCAGCCAACCTTGTGTCCCTCGTCGACCGGATGGTCGCGGAGCGGCGCGACCCGCAGACATGACTTCGCAGACGTGAGTGACGGAAGGAACCCGCCATGGCGACCGTGCTGGTGATCGACGATGACGACATGGTCCGCACCATGCTGCTGCGCACCCTCACGCGCGGCGGCCACACAGCGGTAGGGGCCCGCGACGGGGTGGAGGGCGTGGCGCGCTTCCGCGAGAGCCCGGCCGACCTCGTCATCACCGACATCTTCATGCCGAACCAGGAAGGCTTGGCCACCATCATGGAACTGCGGCGAAGCTTCCCGTCCATCCGCATCATCGCCATCTCCGGCGGCGGTGCCCGCGCCTCGCTGGACGTGCTGCCGGTGGCCGAGGCGCTGGGTGCCCAGAAGACGCTGCGCAAGCCCTTCACCCCGGCCGAGGTGATGGATGCGGTGAAGGACGTGTTGGGGGGGTAGCAACCCCACAAAACGAAACCGCACCCGGCGGCGGGGCGTCGGGTGCGGGGCGTCAGGCGGTCGTGCCGCGGCGTGCTAGGCCGCGGCTCGCCCGTTCTGGTCACGGAGGTTGCGGCGGATCTGCGCCATGAGCTGCTGAAGGTGCTCGCGACTCACGCCATCACGCCTCATTACGGCCACGACGAGCGGGTCGTCGAGGAGTTCGGACAGGGTCGGGTCCTTCCTGTGCTCCATCGTCTCCTCCCCATGGTGAATCCCAGAACGGCCGATACCTCGTTATCAGTATACGCCAGCAACGGAATTTCGCAATTCTAGTGCAACGCGAAATTTTTCGTCATTAACGCTTTGGGCGAATAGCCATGCGGCGTAGGTCGCTTCGCCTTACGGATGAAGCGATGCGGGGCTATGCCGGTCGGCTCAGGGGCGTTCGCGGGTGATCGTGACGCCCGCCACGGCCTCGCCCGCAGTGCCGGCGCTCAGTTCGACCTCGACGCGGACCTTGCGCACCTTGGCGCGCTCCAGGCACAGGGCGGCGGCGCCTTCCGCGAGGTCTTCCGGGCCGGGGACGGCGGGGCCGGCGCACAGGCGGCGCAGATCCTCGACGATGTCCTCGTACGACATGACGGCGTGGATGCTGTCGGGGAAGCCCGGTCCGGGATGGGCGACGGTAAGCCGCACGTTGAAGCACGCCGGCCGCCGCTCCGCCTCGCCCCGGATGGCCACCGGCGCGGTGAAGTCGCGCAGGAAGATGGTGTAGGTCGGGGCCGCGCCGGTGCTGTTGGCGGCGCGCCGCGGGAACATGTCGTCGGCCAAGAAATATACTCCATGACGCCCGCGGCTGTGCCGCGCCGTCCCCCGCACTATAGCGGACGGCGGCGGCCGAACGCCACCGGCGGCGCGCTCAACCCAGCGTCAACCCAGCGTCAACGCGGTGGCGACCACCGTGTCGGCGCCGGGAACCTCGGCCAGAAGCTCGGCGACGGTGCGGCCCAGCACCGGGTGCCGCACGTCCGCCGCCACGTCGGCCAGCGGCGCCAGCACAAAGGCGCGCTCGGCCATGCGCGGATGCGGGATTTCCAGCGCCGGTGTGGCCAGCACGGTGTCGCCGTACAGCAGGATGTCCACGTCCACCTCGCGCGGGCCGAAGCGCACGCCCCCCGTCTTGCGGCCCAGGTCCGCCTCGATCCGCTTGGCGTGGGCCAGCAGCGCGTCGGGTGTCAGGTCGGTGTCGGCCCGCAGCGCCATGTTGAGGAAGGCGGGCTGGTCGGTGACGTACATGGGCGCCGTCTCGTAGACGCGCGACAACGCGGCGACGCGCACGTCCGGGGCCAGCCGCGCCACCGCGTCGCGCAGGTTCGCCAGCCGGTCGCCGAGGTTGGAGCCGAGCGCCAGATAGACGGTGGTCATGCGGTCCTCGCGCCATCAAGAACGAAGAAGAATGGGCGACGGGCTTTAGCACGCCCGGCCGATCCCCGAAACCGCCTTCTCGGCTCACGCCGACGTGGTGCGCGGGGCGCGAGGTGCTATTGTCGGCTCACGGTCCCGCCCACGCCGCGTGAGGCTTTCCATGAAGCTGTTCCCCGTCATCGCCGCCGCCGTCCTGGCCTTTGCCGCACCGGCTGGCGCGCAGCAGCGTCCGGCGGAGCGGGTGCAGCAGGACATCGACGCGGTCGATCAGAGCCTGCTGGCGCTCCTCAACCAGCGCGCGGCCCTCAGCCAGGAGGCCATGGCCGCGGCTGCCGGCGAGGGCGGCCCGGCATTCCGGCCGGGCGCGCAAGCGGCCCGGCTGCGCCGGCTCGCCGCCGTCAACCGTGGACCGCTGCCCAACCAGGCAGTGTTCCGCATCTGGCAGGAGGTGATGGGGGAGACCATCCGCCAGATCGGCCCATTCACCGTCGCCTTCGCCGGGCCGGAGACGGTGGCCTCGCCGCTGGCGGTCGATTACTTCGGCCGCAGCCCGACGCTGGTGCGCGCCGGCACCTCGGCCACGTTGCGCGGCTTGATCGCCACCGGGCAAGCCCACGTCGGCGTCATCACGCTGGATACGGGGGAGCGCGGCACGCCGTGGTGGCGCACACTGGCGGAGCGCGGCGACGCGCCAGCGTTCCAGGTCGTGGCGCGCCTGCCGCTGGTGACGCCGTCGCCGGGGCACGTGAAGGCGCCGGGGTTCGTGGTGGCCACCTACGGCGCCGATGCCTCGGGCTGGGACAAGGCGCTGCTGGTGGTGGACGGTGCGGCCGGTACGACCGCCACGGCCGTGGCGGACGCGCTTGGCTTCCTTGGCTGGCGGCGCGTGGCGGTGCTGGCCGATGCCGAGGCCGATCCGGGGCACAGCTGGCTCGTCGAGGCGGACGCGCCCAACGAGGATCCGCGTGGAATCGAGCCGGGCAAAGGGCCGCTCTCGCGGATCGTGCGCATCGGCCGTTACGCCGAGCCGCTGGCCGCGAACTTCTGAACGGGAACCTTAAACTGGGCGCCGGGTTCTTCCTGAGGATGTGAGGGGAGGGATGCGATGCGGACCCTGGTCTTCCTGGCCCTAGCGGGTGCGACACTGGCTGGATGCGCCGACACGGAGCGGATCGAGGTGGCGCAACGCGCCCAGGGGGCGCTGGTCGGCATGCCCAAGGGCGCGCTCCTATCCTGCGCCGGTGTGCCCGAGCGGCAGGCGAACGCCGACGGCACCGAGTACTACACCTACGTCGCCCGGCCGAACTACGCGTCGGCCGGGCCCACGACCAGCATCGGCGTGGCCGGCGGCAGCGGCGGCGGCGGGGTGGGCCTCGGCTTCGGGCTGGGCGTGCCGCTGTTCGGCGGCGGCGGTGGCGGGCGTGGCTGCGAGGCCACCTTCGTGCTGCGCGGCGGCGTGGTGCAGCAGGTGAACTATGGCCCTGGCGCCGACCTCGCCGCCTGCGCGCCCATCGTCAACACCTGCATGGCGCGCTGACGCCCGTGATCCCGCGTTCCCGGCCCGCGCCCGACACCGGCGCGGGGAATAAACGACTGCGTCGAATGTTCTATTTGCGGCCGGCCCCGCCAACGCTAGCTTGGCGTGGCGCCCGGCCGGCCCATCGGACAGGAGTGCGGTCATGGATCGGAAGGACGCCCGCCAAAACCAGCGGATGGAAGCTCCACCCGAAGTGCCGCTGCCGCTGCCGGCGGTGCGCTCGGGACGGGGCGCGTACGTTCCCTGGGTCGCGCTGGCGGTGGCGGTGGTGCTTGTCGCGCTGCTCTTCGGGACGGGGTGAAAGCCGTTGGAGAGTGGGGAGCGGCGTCAATCCTCGGGGTTGGCGTTTTCCCGAATCTGTGTATGCTGCGCGCGACCCCGGCCGGCGCCTGCCGGCCAGTTCAGAGCAGCGAATTTCGCCGGCCGCGGCCGGCTTGCGAGGAAGGAAATAAGCTGATGAATAAGAACCTCTTCATGGGTGTGATCGCCCTCGGCCTCACCATGGGCGCCACCGGTGCGCAGGCCGCCGGCGATGCCGCGGCGGGCAAGGACGTGTTCAAGGAGTGCATGGCCTGCCACACCGTCGAGCAGGGCAAGAACAAGGTCGGCCCGAGCCTGTTCGGCGTCGTCGGCCGCAAGGCCGGCTCGATCGAGGGCTTCAAGTATTCCAAGCCGATGCAGGAGAAGGCCGCCGGTGGCCTGACCTGGACGCCGGACATGCTGAAGGCCTACGTCGAGGCTCCGAAGGAGATCGTCCCGGGCGGTACGATGGCCTACGCCGGTCTGAAGAACGCGCCGAAGTTCAAGGCCGATCCGGACAAGGCCGCCGACGATCTGATCGCTTACCTCAGCGAGAATAAGTGATCGAACGAGATCGCGCGAGTCTTCGCCGCGATCGCCGGGCCGGAGGGGAAACCCTCCGGCCCGGTTCGTTTTCGGGGTCAGGATTCGAGGCTCTTGGACGCCACCTCGAAGACGTCGGGCGACAGGCCCGGCTGAGCGACAATTCGCCGCAGCTGGGCGCGCATCTGGTCCTGCCGGCCGGTGTCGTAGCGCTTCAGGCGCGAGAACGGCCCCATCAGGCGCGAGGCGACCTGCGGGTTCATGGGGTCGAGCCGCAGCACCTGGTCCGCCAGGAAGGCGTATCCGGCGCCGTCCGCCTCGTGGAAGCGCACCGGGTTGCCGCCCGCAAACGCGCCGATCAGCGCGTAGACCTTGTTGGGATTGCGGATCTCGAACGCCGGGTGGCCGAGCAGGCGTCTCACCTCGGCCAGCGTGTCGGGGCGGGACGAGGTCGCCTGCACCATGAACCACTTGTCCACCACGAGAGGGTCGCCCTTCCAGCGCTCGTAGAAGGACGCCAGCGCTTGCGTGCGCTCGGCGGCGTTGGAACCGGCGAGGAACTGCAGCGCGGCGATGACGTCGGTCATGCCGGCCGCCCCATGGAACTGGCCCAGGCACAGGCCCACCGCCTCGTCGTCCTCCAGCGCCATCAGGTAGGCGAGGCCGACGTTCTTCAGCGCCCGACGGCCGATGGCGGCGGCGTCCACCGAGAAGGGCTCGTTGCTTGCGTTGGCGCGGTAGGCGGCCGACCAACGGTCGCGCAGCCGCTCGGCCAGGGTGCGGCGGGCGAACTCGCGCACCTCGTGGATGGCGACCGGATCGATCACCGCCATGCGCGTGGCGAGGTAGGATTCGGCCGGCAGCACCAGCGCCTGCGCGGCGAAGGCCGGATCGCGCCCGGCGTCGTCCAGGATGGCCGCCACCGCCCGCACGAAGCCGTCGGGCAGTGCCAAGTCGCGGTCGGCCTGCCGGTCCTCCACCAGCTTCAGAAGGATGCGCGTGGCCAGCGTCTGCCCGGCCTCCCACCGGTTGAAGGCGTCGCTGTCGTGCGCCATCAGGAAGGTGAGGTCGTCGTCCGAAGCGTCGGTCTTCAGCATCACCGGTGCCGAGAAGCCGCGCAGCAGCGAGGGCACCGGGCGCGCCGGCACGTCCGTGAACTCGAAGACCTGCTCGGCTTCCGTCACGTGCAGCACGCGGCTGGTGCCGCCGGGCTCCCTCTCGCCCTTCAGCGTCAGCGGCAGGTCCGCGCCGTCGGGGCCGAGCAGACCCAGGGCCAGCGGGATGTGCATCGGCTGCTTGACCGGCTGGCCCGGCGTCGGGGGCACCGTCTGCCTCACGGTCAGGCGGTAGGTGCGGGCCGCCTCGTCATAGGCGCCGGACACCGCCAGTTCCGGCGTGCCGGCCTGATGGTACCAGCGCTTGAACTGCGACAGGTCCACGCCGCTGGCGTCGGCCATGGCCGCCACGAAGTCGTCGCAGGTCACTGCCTGCCCGTCGTGGCGCTGGAAATAGAGGTCCATTCCCTTGCGGAACCCCTCCTTGCCCAGCAGCGTGTGGATCATGCGGATGACTTCGGCCCCCTTGTCGTAGACGGTGGGGGTGTAGAAGTTGTTGATCTCCACATAGGTGTCCGGGCGCACGGGGTGCGCCATGGCGCCGGAATCCTCGGGGAACTGCACGGTGCGCAGCCGCTGCACCTCGGCGATGCGCTTGACCGGTCGGGAGTTCATGTCGGCGCTGAACTCCTGGTCGCGGAAGACGGTGAGCCCTTCCTTCAGCGACAGCTGGAACCAGTCGCGGCAGGTCACCCGGTTGCCGGTCCAGTTGTGGAAATACTCGTGCGCCACCACGGCTTCGATGTTCAGAAAGTCCTGGTCAGTGGCGGTTTCCGGCTTCGCCAGCACGTACTTCGTGTTGAAGACGTTCAGCGACTTGTTCTCCATCGCCCCCATGTTGAAGTCGCCGACGGCGACGATGTTGAAGATGTCCAGGTCGTATTCCAGACCGAAGACCTCTTCATCCCACGTCATGGACTTCTTCAGCGAGGTCATGGCGTGATCGACCTTGTCCTCGTTGCCGGGCTCCACGTAGATGCGCAACGTGACGTCGCGCCCCGACCGGGTGCGGAAGCGGTCCTCCACCATGCGCAGGCTGCCGGCGACCAGGGCGAACAGGTAGCAGGGCTTGGGGAACGGGTCCTCCCAGCGCGCCCAGTGGCGCCCGTCCGGCGCGTCGCCTTCGTCCACGAGGTTGCCGTTGGACAGCAGCACCGGGTAGCGCGCCTTGTCCGCCGCGATGGTCGTGGTGTAGCGGGCCATCACGTCCGGGCGGTCGAGGAAGTAGGTGATCTTGCGGAACCCCTCCGCCTCGCACTGGGTGCAGAAGTTGCCGGAGGACTTGTACAGCCCCTCCAGCGCCGTGTTCTCCTGCGGCTTGATGCGGACCACGGTTTCCAGCGTGAAGCGCTCCGGCACGCGCGGGATGGTCAGGTGGTCGGCGTCCGTCGTGTAGCATTCGGGCGCCAGGACCGTGCCGTTGAGCTTGATCGACACCAGATCCAGCCGCTGGCCGTCGAGGACGAGCGGGGGATGCGCCGCATCCTCGTTGGCCGGGTTGCGGCGGACCGCCAGCACGGCGCGCACGGTGGTGGCGTCCTCGCGCAGGTCGAAATGCAACTCGACCGTGTCGATGAGGTGCGCGGGCGGGCGGTAGTCCTTGAGGTGGATGGCCTTCGGCGCGGCTTTGTCCATGGCGGCGTCTCGTTCGTCCCTTCGGGGGTGGCGCGTTCTGGTTAGGTGTGGCGTAGAACGGCCGCTTCAACCCGGTCAAGTGGCGGATGACGCCGGACCGCCCGCCGCTCAATGCACCAGTTCACCCCTGGCCATGGCAAGGTGGTGTTCCTGGTGGTGCGCCCCTTGTGCCATCAGGCCGATGAAGCCCAGCGCGCGGACCTTCGCGACCTGCGCCGGATCGGTCGTGGTGACGGTCAGCACGGCGCCGTCCGCCTGCGGTTCGACTTTCCAGGTCCAGCCATGGACGCCGGTCATCTGCGCGGCGTGCGCCGGCACCATGCGGTGGATGGCGTCCAGCGTGCGGCCGGTGCCAGTCACCGCCATGCGCAGGCCGCCGTCCACCGGCATCTCGGTCGAGGTGGCGCGCAGCGTCACCTCGTTCATGTCGACGAGGTGTTCCCGCAGCCGCCCGATGGACACCTTGGACCAGTCGGTGCGTGGGTCGGCCTCCAGGATGCCGACGATCTCCTGGATGGTGCCGAAGGCGTCCTGGCCGGGCATGGTCGGCATCGGCCCGGAGTGCTGCGGCCCGGAGTGCTGCATGCCGGCGTGGTGGGAATGGTCCATGGTCTGGGCCAACGCGGGGCCGGCAGACAGGGCGAGGCCGAGGATCAGGAGCGTCGTGCGGATCATGCTGGTTCCTCCCGGTGGTCGTTGTGTGCACGACCGTAGCGCTTGCCGCATCAGTGCCCTATGATCGCGATCATATCCGGACGGGGAGGGCGCGGTGCGTTCGGGGACGGGATGGATCGCGCTGGTGGCGCCGGACCGGCTGGTGCCGCGCCGGGTGGCGGCGGGGGAGGCGGTGTTCCGCCAGGGTGATCCGACGGTGGCGGTGTACCGGGTGGAGCAGGGGCGGGTGCGGCTGGTCCGGCACCTGGAGGACGGCGCCTCGGTGGCGCTGCACGTGGCGCGGGCGGGAGGCGGCTTCGCCGAAGCCGCGCTGTTCTCCGACGTCTACCACTGTGACGCAGTGGTGGAGGTAGACGCCGTGCTGACCCTGGTGCCGAAAGCCGACCTGCTGGCGGCGCTGGAGGCCGACCCGCGCGCCAGCCTCGCCTTCGCGCGGATGCTGGCGGCGCAGGTGCGCGACCTGCGCGCCCGGCTGGAACTGCGCAACATCCGCTCCGCGCCCGAGCGCATCCTGGCATGGCTGAAACTGCAGGCGTCCGGATCGCCGGCCACGGTGCGGCTCGACCGCCCCTGGACGGAGATCGCCGCCGAGATCGGCCTGACTCACGAGGCCATCTACCGCGCCCTGGCGGCGCTGGAACGGGATGGGAGGATCGAACGGGCGGCGGGGGAGGTGCGGGTAACGGCCCCCTCTCCGCCGCTGCCAAATCCGTAGGTTGGGTTAAGCGCCACCAAAACCCAACATGTCCGCGGCGTGACGAGCGTTGGGTTTTTGCCTGCGGCTCAACCCAACCTACGGGATTCTCTCATCCCCTGGTCACACGTGGAAGCTCTCCCCACAGCCGCAGCGGCCCTTTTCGTTCGGGTTGGTGAACTTGAAACCGGTCTCGAACTTGTCGTCGCGGTAGTCCATCTCCGAGCCGATCAGGAACATGACGGCATCCGGGGCGATCATCACGGTGACGCCCTTGTCCTCCACCACCTCGTCGAACTTCATCCGTTCCTTGGCGTACTGGATGTCGTAGCTGAGGCCCGAGCAGCCGCGGGCCTTGACGCCGATGCGCAGGCCGATGACCTCGTCCGGGGCCTTCGCCATCAGTTCCTTGACGCGCGCGGCGGCGGCGTCGGTGAGCGTGATGGCCTTCTGGGCAGCGAGAGCCATGGTCGTCCTCTTCTCCTCAGAACATGTCCAGCTGGATCTTCGCGACATCCGACATCATGTCCGGACGCCACGGCGGATCCCACACCAAATCCACCTTGCATGTGGTGATGCCGTCCACCGACGCAACGGCGTTCTGCACCTGGAGCGGCAGTTCGCCGGCCACCGGGCACATCGGGCTGGTCAGTGTCATGTCGATCTCGGCCGCACCGTCGGTGCCGACGTCGATGCGGTAGATGAGGCCCAACTCCCAGATGTCGACCGGGATCTCGGGGTCATAGCAGGTCTTCAGCGCGTCGATGATGGGCTGCATCATGTGCGCCATGGGGTGGTCGGCGTTCGCATCGCCGATCACGGCGGCGGCCGGCGTGTTGGGGCCGTCCTCGTCCGTGTGGGTCTGGTTCGCGACAGCGGGTTCGGTCATCGCGGTTCTCTCTTACTCGCTGGAGGCCTTGGCTTCGCCGGTCAGCGCCGCGTTCATGGCGTGCCAGGCGAGCGTGGCGCACTTCACGCGCACCGGGAACTGGCGCACGCCGGACAGCACCATCAGCTTCTCCATGGCCTCCTCGTCGACGGGGCCGTGGTCGCAGTGCTCGTGGTCGTCCTTGGTGCACAGGTCGTGGAAGGTGTGGAAGAGGGCGGTCGCCTCCTCCGCCGTCTTGCCTTTCACCACCTCGGTCATCATGGAGGCGCTGGCGGTGGAGATGGCGCAGCCGCGCCCCTCGAACGCGACATCCTCGACCACCTTCTGGTCGTTGACCTTCAGGTAGACGGTGAACTTGTCGCCGCACATGGGGTTCTCGCCGCGCGCCTCGCGGTTGGCGTCGTCGGGGTGGCGCAGGTTCCGCGGGTTCTTCCCATGGTCCAGGATGACTTCCTGGTAGAGTTCGCGCAGTTCGTCCATCATCAGCCGAAGAACTCCTTCACAGCCTGCACCGACGCCACGAGCGCGTCGGCCTCGGCGCGGGTGTTGTACATCGCAAAGGAGGCGCGCGCGGTGGACCCGACGCCGAAGCGGTCCATCAGCGGCTCCGCGCAGTGCTGGCCCACGCGCACCGCCACGCCCATCTGGTCGACAACGGTGCCGATGTCGTGCGGGTGCACGCCGTCCAGCGTGAACGAGATCAGCGCCGCCTTGCCCGGCGCCGTGCCGACGATGCGCAAGCCATCGATCTGGCTGAGCTGCTGCGTGGCGTAGTTCAGCAGATCGTGCTCGTGCGCGGATATCGCCTCGCGCCCGATGGCCTCGACGTAGTCGATGGCCGCACCCAGCCCGATCACCTCGACGATCGGCGGGGTGCCGGGCTCGAAGCGCATCGGCGGCTCCTTGAAGGTGGTGCCTTCGAAGCTGACGCGCTGGATCATGTCGCCGCCGCCCTGGTAGGGAGGCATCTTCTTCAGAAGGTCGAACTTTCCGTACAGCACGCCCAGGCCGGTGGGACCGTAGAGCTTGTGCGCGGTGAAGACGTAGAAGTCGGCGTCGATGTCCTGCACGTCGACGGTGGAGTGCACCACCGCCTGGCTGCCGTCGAACAGCACGGGGATGCCGCGCGCGTGGGCGATGCGGGCGATCTCCTTGGCCGGGGTGACGGTGCCCAGCACGTTCGAACAGTGGGTGATCGCCACCAGCTTGGTTCGGTCCGTCAGCAGCTTGGCGTAGGCGTCAAGGTCGAGCACGCCATGCTCGTCCACCGGCACCACCTTGAGGACGACGCCCTTCTCCATCTGCAGGAGCTGCCAGGGCACGATGTTGGCGTGGTGCTCCATGATGGAGAGCACGACCTCGTCGCCCTTCTCCAGGAAGGTGCGGCCATAGCTGGCGGCCACGAGGTTGATGCTCTCGGTCGCGTTGCGGGTGAAGACGATGCTCTCGCGCGTCGGCGCGTTCAGGAACTTGGCGACCTTGTCGCGCACGCCCTCGAACGCGTCGGTGGCCGTCTGCGAGAAGTAGTGCACGCCGCGGTGGATGTTGGCGTACTCCTCGCTCATGAAGCGCGCCATGGCGTCCACGACGGGCCGCGGCTTCAGCGCGCTGGCGGCGCTGTCCAGGTAGACCAGCGGCTTGCCGGGGGACGGCTTCTTGCCCTGGCGGACGTGCACGTTCCGGGTAAGCTGCGCGAAGTCGGCGCGGATGCGGTCGACGTCGTAGCAGGTGGCGCAGGCCAGATGGGTGTCCATGACCGTCCCTCCTCAGCGCGCCGCGAGCCAGCCGGACACGAAGCCCTGGAAGGCCTCGCGGATCGGCTCGTCCGGGATCTCGTCCATGGCCTCGGCCAGGAAGGCGCCGATCAGCAGGCCGCGCGCCTCCTCCTTCGGGATGCCGCGGGCACGCAGGTAAAACAGCGCCTCGTCGGCCAGCTCGCCGGCGGTGGCGCCGTGGCTGCACTTCACGTCGTCGGCGTAGATCTCCAGCTCCGGCTTGGCGTCGATCTCCGCCGTGTCGGAGAGCAGCAGCGCCCGGTTGAGCTGGTGGCCGTCGGTCTTCTGCGCACCGGGATGCACGACGATCTTGCCCTGGAAGACGGCGCGGGCGTGGTCGTCGATGGCGCCCTTGTAGACCTCGCGGCTCGTGCCGTGCGGCTCGCAATGCTCGATCACCGTGGTGGTGTCGCAGTGCTGCTGGCCGCGCACCATGTAGGCGCCGCTGACGTGGCAGGTGCTGCCCTGGCCCAGCGCCGTGCGCACCTCGTTGCGGGCCAGCCGCGCGCCGGTGGTCAGGATGAAGTTGTCGTAGCAGGCGTCCTTGCCCACGCGCACGGCGGTGTTCGACAGGTGGAACGCCTCGGTGCTCTCGCGCTGCACCTTGTAGTGACGCAGGGTGGCGCCCTCGCCGACGAAGACCTCGGCGACGTGGTTGGCGAAGGTGGCGCCGGTGCCCAGGCCGATGTGGTGCTCGACCACCACCGCCTTGCTCTGCGGCTCGGCCACCAGCAGCGTGCGGGGGTGGAAGGCGGTCGGCGCGTCGTCGTTGCCGAGCGACACGAAGACCAGCTCGATCGGCGGCACCACGTCCACGCCGCGCCCGACGCGGACCACCGCGCCGTCGGCCAGGAACGCCGTGTTGAGCGCCACGAAGCGCTGCTCGTCCGACATGGCGATGCGGCCGAGATGCTCGCCCACCAGCTCCGGGTCCGACGTCAGCGCGTCCGCCAGCCCGCGCAGCTCGACGCCGGCCGGCAGGCCCGACGCGGAGGACAGATCGGCGCGGAAGTAGCCATCGACGAACACCAGCCGGGGGCCCGTTTCGCCCGCCGCGCGGACGGTCGGAAGCACGTCGAAGTGGGCGCCCGCGGCGGCCGGCCTGGCCGGCTGGAAGGCGACCTTCTCCAGCGCGCGGAGGTTGGTGTACTTCCACGCCTCCACCTTCGGCGTCGGGAAGCCCAATTCGGCGAAGCGGTTGCGGCCCTGTTCGCGCAGGTCGCGCAGCCAGGACAGCGCGGCACCCGGCAGGTCCGCCTTCAGGCGGTCGTACTGCTCCAGGTACGGCTTGGTCGGCGCCAGATCGCCGGTGCGGGGGGAGTGGGTGACCGTCATCTCACGCCGCCTCGTTCACGCCGAATTCCTTGTAGCCGTTCTTCTCCAGCTCCAGGGCCAGCTCCTTGCCGCCCGAACGCTGGATCTTGCCGTGCGCCAGCACGTGCACGTGGTCCGGCACGATGTAGTCGAGCAGGCGCTGGTAGTGGGTGATGACCAGCATGGAGCGGTCCGGCCCGCGCAGCGCGTTGACGCCGTCGGCGACGATCTTCAGCGCGTCGATGTCGAGGCCGGAGTCCGTCTCGTCGAGAATGGCGAACTTCGGCTCCAGCACGGCCATCTGCAGCGTCTCGTTGCGCTTCTTCTCACCGCCGGAGAAGCCGACGTTGACCGCGCGCTTCAGCATCTCGTCCGTCATGCCAAGCTGCTTGGTCTTGGTGCGCAGCAGCTTCAGGAACTGCATGGCGTCCAATTCGCCCTCGCCGCGGTGGCGGCGCATGGCGTTGATGGCGGACTTCAGGAAGGTGGTGTTGGCCACGCCGGGAATTTCCACGGGATACTGGAAGGCCAGGAACACGCCCTCGGCCGCCCGTTCCTCCGGCTCCAGCGCCAGCAGATCCTTGCCGTAGTAGGTGACGGAGCCTTTGGTGACCTCGTACCCGTCGCGGCCCGCCAGCACGTAGCTCAGCGTGCTCTTGCCCGACCCGTTCGGGCCCATGATGGCGTGCACCTCGCCCGGCCGGATCGTCAGGTCGATGCCCTTGAGGATCTCCTTGCCGTCCACGTTGGCGTGCAGGTTCTTGATTTCGATCATTGGTCTTCTTCCTTTGGCCGTCTTGGGCTTCGGCCGTCTCGGGCGGTCAGGCAACAGGGTGTTCGGGGAGCCAGTCGGCGTCCAGGATCTGCGTCTTGAGGTCCCACGGGCAGGCGGCGGGCAGGCTGTCGTCGGGCCGGTCGATGTCGACCTCCGCCTGTCTGCGCGCGTCGGTCCAGCATCTGGCGAGAGCCTCGCCGGGATAGTGCTTCAGACTGGGGCTTTCCTCGATGCGGCGCGCGATGCCGGCGCGCTGCTTGGCGATGGACAGCTTCCAGCCGCGCCGGGGGGTGGCGTCGGGCGACCACGCGAGCTTGGCGAGGTGGAGCAGCAGCTCTTCCAGACGGCTTTCGATTTCCCGCTTGTCGCTGCGCCCCATGCCTTCGATTTCCTCCGCGACGTTTTCCCAATCCACATCGACGTTGATGCGTTCCGCCGCGGCCCGGCGCAGGCGCGCGGCCTGCTCCTGGGTCCAGGCGTAGAAATCGCTGTCGTAGAGGCGGTCGCTCATGGCGTTTACCCCACGCTTCCCTCAAGGCTGATGCCCACCAGTTTCTGCGCCTCGACGGCGAACTCCATGGGCAGTTCCTTCAGGACTTCCTTGCAGAAGCCGTTGACGATCAGCGACACGGCGTCCTCTTCCGCCAAGCCGCGCTGGCGGCAGTAGAAGAGTTGGTCCTCGCTGATCTTGGCCGTCGTCGCCTCGTGCTCGACGCGGGCGGAGCGGTTGCGGCTCTCGATGTAGGGCACGGTGTGCGCCCCGCACTTGTCGCCGATCAGCAGGCTGTCGCACTGCGTGTGGTTGCGCGCCCCTTCCGCCTTGGGCAGGATCTTCACCAGCCCGCGGTAGGTCTGCTGCGCCTTGCCGGCCGAGATGCCCTTCGACACGATGGTCGAGCGGGTGTTCCGGCCGATGTGGATCATCTTGGTGCCGGTGTCGGCCTGCTGGCGGTTGTTGGTGATGGCGACCGAATAGAACTCGCCCACCGAATTGTCGCCCTGCAGGATGCAGCTCGGGTACTTCCAGGTGATGGCCGAGCCGGTCTCCACCTGCGTCCAGGAGATCTTCGAGTTGACGCCCCGGCAGGCACCGCGCTTGGTCACGAAGTTGTAGATGCCGCCCACACCGTTCTCGTCGCCCGGGTACCAGTTCTGGACGGTCGAGTACTTGATGACCGCGTTGTCGAGCGCCACCAGCTCGACCACGGCGGCGTGCAACTGGTTCTCGTCGCGCTGCGGGGCGGTGCAGCCTTCCAGGTAGGAGACGTGGGAACCGGCATCGGCGATGATCAGCGTGCGCTCGAACTGGCCGGTGTTGGCCTGGTTGATGCGGAAGTAGGTCGACAGCTCCATCGGGCAGCGCACGCCCGGCGGGATATAGACGAACGAGCCGTCGGTGAACACCGCCGAGTTGAGCGTTGCGAAGAAGTTGTCGGTGTAGGGCACGACGGACCCCAGGTACTTCCTCACCAGCTCCGGATGCTCGCGCACCGCTTCGGAGATGGAGCAGAAGATGATGCCCATCTCCTCCAGCTTGGCCTTGTAGGTGGTCGCCACCGACACGCTGTCGAACACGGCGTCCACCGCCACCGCCGGGGTCTGCCCCTCTGTGCCCTCGACGCCGGCCAGGATCGCCTGCTCCTTCAGCGGGATGCCCAGCTTCTCATAGGTCTTCAGCAGTTCGGGATCGACCTCGTCCAGGGACTTCGGCTTGTTCTTCATCTTGGGCGCGGCGTAGTAGTGCGCGTCCTGGTAGTCGATGGGGCCGTAGTTCAGCGCCGGCCAGTGCGGCTCCTCCATGGACTGCCATGCGCGGAAGGCGCGCAGGCGCCATTCCAGGAGCCACTCCGGCTCCTCCTTCTTGGCGGAGATGAAGCGGACGATGTCCTCGTTCAGGCCCTTCGGCGCCAGATCCGACTCGATGTCGGTGGCGAAGCCGTACTTGTACTTCTGCTCCGTGACGGCGCGGACCTGTTCGACGGTTTCCGACGTGCCAGCCATGGTGTGCGAACTCCTGAAAAGAAAAGCGTTTCGTCCGAGATTCCTGGAGGCGAGATTCCTGGAGGCGAGATGCCTGGAAGCGGGGTGCCGTTCAGCCGGCCCGTGCGGCTGTGCGTGTCGCGGCTGGTTCGCCGGGTGGCGGCGTCCACGCCGGCATCATCATGTCGGCGAGCGTGACCTGCTCCAGCGCGCCGCGGATGGCCGCGTTGATCTTTTCCCAGCCGCCGCGCATCGGGCACAGGCTCTCCACCCCGCACTCCTCGCCCGCCCCCTCGACGCAGGCGGTGAGCGCGATGGGGCCGTCGAGCGCCACGACGATGTCGGCGATGGTGATGTCGGTGGCGGGGCGGGTCAGGGCGTAGCCGCCGGCGGCACCCCGGTGCGAGGTCATCAGCCCGGCCGGGGTAAGGCTCTTCATCAGCTTGGCGACGGTCGGCGCGGGCACACCGGTGCGGTCGGCCAGTTGCGCCACGGTGTGAACCGTGCCGACGCGGCGCGCCATCTCGCTCATCACCACGATGGCGTAATCGGTGAGCTTGCTGAGCCGGATCATGCCCGCCCTCAATCAGGACCAATACGGTACTGATTAGGTGGGACATTGGTGGGATTTGTCAAGCAAAAGGCGCGAGCCGGAATATCCCTCGAAACTGCTCGGCCATCAAGGGGCAGTTTTGCCCGGCGCAGGCCCTCCCAACGACCCGGCGACGATGGCGGCGGAGACAGGCAGGGCGGCGGTCAGCAGCGCGTCGCGGTACTGGTCCACGGCGCGCCCGGCGGCCTCGGCCAGGGCGGCGTGCTCCTCCGCTTCCCACAGCTTGACCACCGCCAACTCGACGCCGAGGCCGGCGGCGAAGGCGACGGCGCCGATGGCCGGCCCGGCGATCAGCGGGGCGGCTTCCAGCATGGCGGCGGGCGCCGTGGCCAGCAGCGCCGGTTCGGCGGCGAGGCCGGCGCCGCGCCGCACGGCCTGCCGGCCGGCCAGCACCAGCGCTTCCTCCTCCGCCATCCAGCCCACGCCGGTGATCGGGTCGGGGAGGGGAGTGTCCGGACGCAACGGGCCGGGCGTCGGCAACTCCAGCGCGTCGGCTTCGGACACCACCGCGGGCCCGGTCGCCTTGCCGGGCGGCAGGGCGCGTTGCGCGGCCAGCCCGTCGAAGGCGGCGCGGCGGTCGTCGACGAAGGCCGCACGCCGTGCCGCCACGTCCGCGCCGATGTCGACCACCGCCTTGGCGAACTGCTCGCGCAACGCGTCGGGGTTAAGCACGATGTCGCGGAACCGCTCGGCCACGAAGGCGCGCGCGGCCTCCACCGGGTCGGCGCCGGTGACGGCGCCGCTGAGCGCGGTGAAGGTCAGGCGGTAGGTGGTGAAGAAGGAAAAACGCCATGCGATGAAGGCCGGGATCTCCGCCCGCATCGCCGCCACGGCCTGGTCCACCGCGGCGCGCACGCGCGCCTCGCCGGCGGCGCGGGCGGCCTCGGCGGCCTCCACGCGGGCGGTACGGGTGGCGGTGGCGTAGCTTTCCCAGTCGGCGCGAGCCAGCAGCACCGCCGGCACCGGGTCGGCGGCGGTGCTGCGCGCCACGGCCACCACGTTCGTGTGCGGAGCGTCCGTGTGCACGGCCAACACGTCCGCGCGCGGCCGCTCGCGCGGACCCTTGCTGGCGATGACGTTGGTGGCGGCCATACCGGCCGCCGCCGCGACGGCAACGGCCACGACCACCAAAAGCCCGACCGGACCTGAGTTCTTCCCTGCCGCCATCGCCGTACCAGCCGCTCCCGTTGTGGGCGGGTCACGCACCCGCCGCCCTTGCCGCGGCACGATAGTGCAACGGGACGTGCTCCGAAAGGGTGTTCGGCGTCGCCCGTGCTCGCCGTCCGGGCAAAGAAACGGCGGCTCCGCCAGGGGTGCGGAGCCGCCAAGGGATGGACCACCCAACCTCGGGGGCATCAACCGGTCACGAGGAGCGGTTGATCTCGTCGCGCGCGGCGTTCTGGACGTCGGAGGTGGCTTCCGTGACGTGCTCGCGGGCGGCCTCGGCGGCGGCACGGGCGGCGCGGGTGCCGCGCTCAACGGCGTCCTGCGCCAGTTCCTTGGCGCGGTCGGTCATCTGGTCGGCGTAGTCGCCCACCCAGCGGTTCTCGTAGCGGGTCGAGGGGATGCCGGCGCCGATGGCGGCCCCCAGCGCCACGCCCATCACGCCGGCCACCAGCGGGTGGTCCTCCACCATGTCCCAGAAACCGTGCGTGGCGCGGCTCATCATGCCGGGGCCGGAGGAGCGGGCGGGGGTGGTGGAACGGCCGCCGCCCTCGTTGCTGCGGGCCATGCCGCGGGCTCCTTCGTAGGCGCTGCTGTAGGCGTCGCTGGCGCGGTCGGTCATGCCGCCCACGGCGCCGCTGGCGGCGTCGTAGGCGTCACCCGCGGCGTGGCGGACGCGGTCGGTGGCGCTGTAGAAGGTGTCGCGGGCGTAGCGCGCGGCCGAGCCGGCGCGGTCGGTCATGCCGTGGACGTAGCGGTTGTCGGCGATGCGGTGGTCGTAGCCGGTGCGCGACAGCAGCATCCAGCCGATGCCCAGGCCGATCATGGCCATCGGCACCGGGTTGCTGCGGACCATGTCGCCCATCGACGAGGCGCCGCTGCTGAGCCTGTGCGTCATGCTGCTGTCATGCTGCCGGCCGTCACCCGTCCGGGTGTCGCGGCTGCGGTCGTTGCCCATCCGGTTCACGGTGCGGTTCATGGTCTGCTCCATCAAATGGCGGGGGGCGAGGCGGCGCTTGAGGGTGTCCAGCGTGTCGGTGATCCGCGCTTGGCTGGCGCGGATGTCGCGCTGCATCCCGTCGAGGTCGCGCTCGTCGCCGGCATTGCTTGGCTTTTCGGTCATCGTTCGACCATCAGCGGCTCAACTGGGATTGCGCCCAGCGTTTGTCCTCTCGCAGCGTTTCCAGCGTGCGTTCGGGTTGCAGGTTGCGCGGCTTCAGGCGGCTGCGGCCCATCAGCAACAGCACCACGCCGATGGCGGTCACCACGCCCCCGACGATGAGCGCCGCCAGCCACGGCGCCACCACCTCCGCCAGCGCCAGCGTTGCCGCCGCCAGCAGGAAGATGGCGCCGAGAAAGGCGACCAGCCCGCCGGCCGCGATGAAGGCGGCGCCGCCCGCCGCCTCGCCGGCCTTGGCGGTCAGTTCGGTCCTGGCCAGCTCGATCTCGGTGCGGATCAGGGTGGCGGTTTCGCGGAACAGGTCCGCGAACAGCCCGGCGATCGGCCGCTCCTGCCGCGGATCATAGCCGTGGCCACGATAGTCTTCGGCGGCGCTCATGGCATCGTCTCCTGCGGCTTGCCGCCGGTGGCCGGCGTGGAGGTCAGCGTTTCGTCGGGGACGTTGACGGCCTTGGTGACGCCGGGGTGCGCGGTGTCGGGCTTGCCGGCGCTCGTGCCGGTGCCGGTCCTGATCGGTTCGGGTGAGCCGCCGGCCATCAGTTCGGCCGCGTCGCGCGTGCCGGTCGCCGTGGTGGCCGACGCGGCACCCGCGCTGCCGCCGGCGCCCACGCCGCCCATACCGGTGGCGCCCATACCGGTCGCGCCCGGTCCCGAGGTGCCGCCGGTCCCCGAGGTGCCGCCGATGCCGGAGGCCCCACCCGCACCCGATCCGCCCGCCGTGCCGGAGGTCGGCGACGGCGTCGCCCGCGCCCGTCCGCGAGCGACGCCGGCACCGGCACCGCCGGTCGAGCGCGCACCGGCCGGGTAGGAGCCGCCGATGGTCGAGTGTTCCTGGCTGAAATCATAGGAGGTGGCGGTGCCGGCCGCGCGCTGGCGGGCCATCATCTGGCCGTGGCGCTGGCGGTCGCCGGAACTCTTGATGAAGCGGGCGAACAGAAAGCCGAGCGCGAAGGCGCCGCCGATGAACACCTCCGGCTGGCGGCGGGCGAAGCCCTCCACCCGCGCCACCATATCGTCGACGGTGGAGTGGCGCAGCATGTCCGCTATGTCGTCGATGCGCTGCGCCGCCTGATCGGCGTAGCGGGCGGCGGCGGTGCCGTTGTTCTCGTCGTTGAGCTGTCGGGCAGCGGCGTGCAGCGCCTGTGCGACGCCGCCGAGCTGGTCGGCGGCGCGGTGCGTCTGCTGCTCCAGCAGGGAACGGATGCGATGCTGGGCGACGCCCACCTGCTCGTTCATCTTTTCGCGGCCGGCTTCGAGGGCGTCGCGGCCGCTCTGCGCCGCCTGACGGCCGAGGTTCTGGGCTTCGTCCTGCGCGCGGCCCACAGGCTCGCTCCCCATGCGGTTCGGCTGGCCCTGGTCCGACGTGTCGCGCGTTGCCATGGATTGTTCCTCCTCAGAGATCTCGTTCGTGACCGGCAAGACGCGTCGGCTCGCGCGTCGACGCGGAAACTCGCTCTCATAAACAAAGGGGAGGGGGGCGGGTTCCGAGGGATACCCGCCGGATGGTTGAATCGCGTTCCGCGAGTGCGGCCCGCCACGGGAACGTGGGCTTTGGTAAATGAAATGCGAATTTTTGACGTGCTCAGCCGCTTGTGCTAAACCTATACGCGAACGGGGAGGGGTGGACCATGAGCGGCATCTTCTCGATTCTGGGGGACTCGCAGGCCGGCATGTTCCGCATGCGCCAGGCGGGCAAGGCCTTTGAAAAGGCTAACGAGGCGCTGTTCCAGAAGACCGACGACAAGTACCGCAAGGACCTCGGCCCGGCGTCGCTGGCCGACAAGGCGGAGGCCGAGCAGATGAAGTCGCGCCTCGCCGCCGAGCGGCTGCGCGACGCGCATTCCGCCATGGCCGCCATGGAGGAGGCCCAGCGCATCAACAATCCGAAGGCCGCCGCCGAGGAGCGCCTGCGGAAGGCGGAGCGGCGCATCCAGGAACTGCGGCAGGAAGCCCGGCTCGCCGCCGCGCGCGGCGACCGGGAGAAGCTGGCCCAGTTGGCCCGCGAAGCCACTCAACTGGCCCGCGAGGCCGGCAAGGCGGCCAAGGAGTTCTCGTTGGGCGTGACGGCCGCCGCGGCGGCCGGCAAGGGGGCGACGACCGGCAACGCGATCGAGATCACCCGCGAGACCACCGTCACCACCGTGACCATCGCCACGGTCGAGACGAGCGTCGAACTGCGCGTGGGGTTGGGGAGCGGCGAGGCCAGTCAGGCGGTCGCGGCCGACTCGGCGGCGGTTCCCGCCGCGCCCGCCGAAACGCTTCCCGCTCCGTCACCGTCGGCCGGCGCTGCGGGCGCGCCGGCCGACGGTGACGCGCCGGCTGGAGATGCGACTGAGGACGTCGTGCCGCGGGAGATGCTGGACCTCGCGCAGAGCCTGATGGGCCTGGCCCAGTCCGGGGCCCTGCCGACGGCGGCGACCGGCGACAAGGCGCAGCAGCTCGTCCAGAAGATGTTCGCGGACGGCGAGGCCAAGATGTCGCGTTACAAGGAGGCGGATGCCTTCGCGCGGCGCATCGAGCGCGTCATCGCCATCGCCAAGAACGTCCTGACCGAAGCCAAGTCCGCCAACGAGCTGGAAACCGACGAGGCCCGCAAGAAGGAGCGCCGCGAGGGCTTCAAGGAGGACGAGAAAACCCTGGATGCCGCCCGCGAGGAGGTGCAGGATCTGCGCGCCGCCGCCATGGACTCCGGCATCACGCCGGACGACATCGCCGGCGCGCTGCTGGACACCACCGTGGGCGCCGACACCACGGTCGCCGCCGTGGACCCCGGCGCCGTCCAGCCGACGCTCAACGTGACGGCCTGACTGTTCGGCCGGCTTGGCCTCGCCTCACTCCGCCGGCTTGGCTTCCGCCACCGCCGCGCGCCTCGGCCAGAGCTGCCAGAGCAGGGCCGCCACCTCCAGCGCGACGACGCCGGCCATCGCCGCGTGGTGCCCTTCGGGCGCATAGCCGCCCGCGGCCGGCGGTGGGAAGGCACCGATCACCGCGCCGATGGCCGACTGCATCGTGAAGGCGACGACGAACATCACCAGGTTGGCGGCGGTGTTGACGCGGCCGGCCAGCGCCGCCGGGAAGCCCTGCGACAGCACGGCGTAGATCATCACCGACGAGGCCGCGAAGAAGGCGTAGAGCACCCACGTCACGGCCGGGGGGATCGGCGCGTCGAACAACAGGGCCAGCTGCAGGACGATGCCCAGCACCATGCCCGTGGTGCACACCGCCATCGGCGGCAGGCCCACACGGCGCAGCGCGTCCGCCGCCATGCCGAACCCGGCGAAGCCCGCCACCATGGCCAGCGCCGCGTATTGCAGGTGTGCCGCGACCGCCATGCGGTCCAGCCCGTCGACATCGCGCAGCCACGGTCCCGCCCACAGGCTGATGTAGGCCATGAAGACGCCCTGCATCAGCGTCGCCAGCGGCGCGAGGCGCCAGAAGGTGCGGTTGGAGAACACCGCCGCCGTGCCGCGCAGCATGCTGACCCAGGTGGCGCTGCCCGCCCCCTCGCGCCGCCGCTCCGGCACCACGGTGATGAGCAGAACGGCCGCCGCCACGGTCGCCGCCGCCAATCCGAGGAACAGCCCGCGCCAGTCGGTGATGGAGAGCAATGCGCGCACCGGCGTCGTGGCGAACACGGCCCCCAGTCCACCGCAGGCCATGAACAGGCCGTTGATCATGGGCAGGCGGTCCGTAGGCCACCACATGACGTTGGCGGTGATCGCCGCCATCAGGCAGGCCGAGACGCCCAGCCCGATCAGTGCCCGCCCGGCCGCCAGCACGCCCAGGCTGTCGCCCATGGCGAACACGGCGGCCCCCAGCGCCGCCACCAGCAGCAGCGCGGATTCCACGAAGCGCGGGCCGTAGCGGTCGAGCAAGATGCCCAGGACCGGCTGGAAGGCGCCGAAGGCGATGAAATAGGCGCTGGTGAGCAGCCCCAGCCCGGCGGCGGTGACGCCCAGCGACGCCGTCAGCTCGTCCGCGATCACCGCGTTCACGGTGCGGTAGAGGTACGACAGGAAATACGCCAGGGCGAACGGCAAGAACACCGTCGCGATCCGGCGCGGCACGCTGACGGCGTGCGCGGACACGGAATCCCTCACCTCTGGACCTCGGCCTTCGTTGTTTGTGCTTGGTCTTCGCGGCCGGTCTCGCCGCCCGGAGGTCGGGGCGGCGATTCCTCCTTGCCTCAGGTGCTAGTCCCCTTCGGCTATCCTCGCAAGGGGGACATTCCACGTATTCGCCCCAGCGATCACTCTTGACTGAATCCCTGCGGAGGAGCACGCTATGCCTGTGAGTGATGGTGCTTCGACAGCATCGGAATCACGACACCGACCGGTCCTTGGGCCGGCCGGCTGAACGGTCGGATAGCCAGCGGCAACTCCATGAACCGCCCCGTGCGGTTTCGCAAAGGCGATGTTGCCCATCCGACTGAACGGCGGCGAAGCCAGACCCGGGTGGCTTCGCCGCCGATTGCTTTTCGGGCTCCCCCACATTCCACGAACCGTGCGCTTCCGACGTTGGGTTTTCGGCCTCGGCCTTCCCAACCTACCGCGATGCGCATTTCCCGTGGTCGGGTTGAGCGCCAGCGAAAACCCAACGTCCTGCATGCGCCTCGAATTCCGCGCACACCGCCACCCGCGAAGACACGCGGGGCGCGCGGCGGTGGCGGTCGTATGACCCGCGAAGTTGATCAAAAATCGAAATACTTTCCCGACAATCGCCAGACGTGTTGTAAGCGACGGCTACCCCCGCCGCCTGTGTCAGAAAAACGCATGAGGATGGGCGCAAAAAAGGGGTACGATCCGCTGATTTAACCCAGCATTAACCAGGATGGCCTGATTTCTGTGGCACCGGATGACGAGGGCAGCAGCACATGGCGCGCTGGCCGCCCGCGAGTCCAACCACGATGCTTTGAGAGGCCCGGACCATGACGATGACCATGACGGGTGCCATGCGCGACGTGGCTTGGGCCGGAGCGGGGCTCCGGCGCAACGGGGTGGGCCTTGGACTGGCGGTGTTGCTGCTGGCCGGGTGCCCGGGTCCGTCCATGACGTCGAACACGGGCGCCACGCCGTCCGCGTCGCCGGGCAAGCTGGCGCTGATCCAGCCGCCGCCTCCCAAGGTGAAACCGCCCATTCGTGCGAGCGAGGCGCCGACCGCGCCGACGCCGCCCCGACCCGCCGCCGGCGAGGCCCTCGCCGCCACCGGCAAGATCGATCCCGAGGCTCTCGTCGGGCTGGACCAGGGCCAGACCCGCCGTCTCCTGGGTGTCCCCGTTTCGATGGAGGAAGAGGCGCCCGCGAAGGTGTGGCGCTACGCCAAGGGCGCCTGCTCGCTCAAGGTGTTCTTTTTCATGGACATGACGACCCAGGATTTCCGAGCCCTCTCCTACGACATGAAGAGCAGCGAGAATGTCCCAGATGTCGATCAACGATGCTTCGCCCATCTCCTCGCCCAAGCCGGGGACGGCCGCAATGAGTAACGCCAGCCTCGCCCGCGTGGCGCTGGTCGACGACGACGACCTGTTCCGCGAATCGCTCGGCCTCAACCTCGCCGACGAGGGCTACGAGGTCGTCTCCTTCGACCGTGGGGAACCCGCGCTCGACTTCTTCGCCGATGGCGGGCAGGTCGACATCGTCCTCCTGGATTGGCGCATGCCGAAACTGGACGGCATCGACGTGCTGCGCCAGATGCGCGCGCGCGGCATCGACGTGCCGGTGATCTTCCTCACCGTGCTCTCCGACCAGATCTATGAGGAGGCGGCGCTGTCCGGCGGCGCGCTCGACTTCGTCGAGAAGTCGCGCAGCCTGTCGATCCTCCTGAAGCGCATGCGCCTGATCATCGACGGCATCAAGGGATCCTCGGAAGAGGGCGGCGAGCCGGCCCAGTCCATGTACGCCCTGGGCAAGCTGGAACTGCGCCTCGACAACAGCCGCGCCCTGTGGGACGGCAAGCGCATCGACCTGACCCTGACCGAGTTCAACATCGTCAAGCTGATGGCGACGCGCCCGGACGAGGACGTGTCGTACCGCGAGATCTACGATCTCGTGCACGGCAAGGGATTCGTGGCCGGCTACGGCCCGTCGGGCTACCGCGCCAACGTGCGCGCCTTCATCAAGCGCATCCGCCAGAAGTTCCGTGCGGTCGACGGCCAGTTCGACTGCATTGAGAACTACCCCGGTTTCGGTTACCGCTGGGGCGACGGCACCCACGGCGAAGGCGCCGGCGTGCATGAGGAGGACGTCGACGTTGGTATGGTCAATGGCGCTCCCGCAGCCGCGGAGTAGGTCGAGGATTGGTTGGCTGTGGCGTTCCCTGGCTGGTCAGGTCACGCTGTTGACCATCGTGTTCGTGGCGGTGCCGGTGCTGATCTACGATCAGTTCCGGCGTGCCGACGAGGTGAGCCAGACGCTGCTTCTGCAGAGCGCGGAGCAGCAGGGCACCCTGATCGCGCGTGCCCTTGAACCGGAACTGGCGCGCGCCGATCGCGCCGCCCTGCCGCAACTGGGGGCGTCGCTCGCCCGTTTCGCCGACGAGCGCACGCGCCTGCGCCTGCTGGTGCGGCCGCGCACACTGTCGGGCGGGGACGGTTTCTTCTACGTGGCCTCGGCCCCGCACGTGCCGATCGCCGACCTGGACGCCGAGCGTGGCCACCTGCTGGAGCAGGGCGTGCTCGACCGGCTGGGCGTCAGTTGCGCCGGCAACGAGCCGCTGGCCATGCGGGTGCCGCGCACGTCGGGCGGGGTCGAGGTGCTCAGCTCCGTCACCCCGGTGAAGACGTCGTTCGGCTGCTGGGCTCTGGTGACCAGCCACGCCACCGAGGGGTGGGTGGGCTCGTCGCTCGGTCGGCCCTATTGGAAGACGCCGGTGGTCCAGGCCGCGGCGCTGATCTACGTCATCATGGCGTTTCTGGTGTTCGCGGTCCTCCTGGGCGTCTGGCGCAACCTGCACCGCTTCGGCGCGCTGGCCCGCGGCATCGTCAACGGCGACGCCGGCGCCGCGTCCTTCGCCGAGCGCAACACCGTTCCCGAACTGGCCGGGGTGGCCGAGGATTTCGACCGGCTGGTCGACTCGTTGCGCCAGTCGGCGCTTCTGCTGCGCCGCGCGGCGGAGGACAACGCGCACGCCTTCAAGACGCCGATCGCCGTCATCCGCCAGTCGTCCGAACCGCTGCGCCGCGCGCTGCCGGCCGACGACGCCCGCTGCCAGCGCGCGCTCACCATGATCGAGCGCTCGGTGGACAAGCTGGACGGGCTGGTGTCTTCCACCCGCCGCATGGACGAGGCGACCGCCGACCTGCTGGAACCGCCGCGCCGCAAGGTGAACCTGTCGGCGCTGGTCGAGCGCATGGCCAACAGCTACACCGGCCTCCTGGCCGAACGGCGGCTGCACATGCGCTCCACCGTCGAGGCCGGCGTCGTGGTGCGCGCCAGCGAGGACCTGCTGGAGACGGTGGTCGAGAACGTCGTCGAGAACGCGGTCAGCTTCTCGCCCGAGAACGGCACGGTGCAGGTGCGCCTGATGCGCCACGGCAATCGCGCCGAGCTGACGGTGGAGGACGAGGGGCCGGGCGTGGATCCCGCCAACCTGCCGCGCATCTTCGAGCGCTATTTCTCCCAGCGCGAGGCCGGCAAGGGCATGCCCGCCGACGACCCCGCCGGGCAGACGGCAGAGGGCACGCACTTCGGCATCGGCCTGTGGATCGTGCGCCGCAACGTCGAGGCGGTGGGCGGTCGCATCCACGCCGAGAACCGCCGCGACGGCAAGGGCTTCCGCATCCGCATCACACTGCCGGTGGCGCAGTGAACCGCGCCGTCGGGTTTTCGGCTTTGCCTCAACCCAACCTACCCCAGGCGCTCTCGTAGGTTGGGTTGAGCGCCGGGCGAAAACCCAACGGCGGCACCCTTTCCGGTGGCCTTGTTCCTGCCACAACCCGTCGCTAGGGTGCCGCCGGATCGAAAGTGGTATGGGCGGGCATGCACGAGATCGTCATCTACGTCCTGGGGGTTTCCGGGCTTCTCGCGGTGGTCAGCTTCCTGCCGCCGCTTGCCGCGCACTTCCGGGTGCCGTTCACCGTGCTGCTGGCCGGCGTGGGCGTGCTGCTGGGCGCCGTCGTGCAGGGCTTCGCCTCGGTCAAGGGCATGGGGCCGATCGGCGACTTCTTCGCCTCGCTGGCCGGGTTCGACGTGTCGGCCGAGGTGCTGCTCTACACCTTCCTGCCGGTGCTGCTGTTCGAGACGGCGCTGACCGTCGACGTCCGGCGGCTGATGGACGACGTGGGGCCGATCCTGCTGCTGGCCGTCGTCGCCGTGTTCGTCTGCACCTTCGCGGTCGGCTACGCGCTCAGCCTCGTCAGCGGGTTCAGTCTGGTGGCGTGCCTGCTGCTGGGCTCCATCGTCGCCACCACCGATCCGGCGGCGGTTGTCGGCATCTTCCGCGACCTGGGTGCGCCGCGGCGCCTGACCATGCTGGTCGAGGGCGAGAGCCTGCTGAACGACGCGGCGGCCATTTCGCTGTTCACGCTGCTGCTGGGCATGCTGACCAGCAAGGCCGGCGGCGGGGTGACGGAGGCCGCGCTGGCCTTCCTGGAGAACTTCTTCGGGGGCCTGCTGGTCGGCTACTTGTGCGGACGCGTGGCCTGCGTGCTGGTGACGCCGGTGCGCGACCAGCCGATGGCGGAAATCACACTCACGGTCGCACTCGCCTACCTCACCTATGTGCTGGCCGAGCATTACGTGGGCGTCTCCGGCGTGGTGGCGGTGGTGGCGGCGGCGCTGGTCGTCGGCTCCATCGGCCGCACACGCATCTCGCCCGCCACCTGGGACGCGCTGGAACACGTCTGGAAGCAACTCGGCTTTTGGGCGAACTCGCTGATCTTCCTGCTCACCGCGCTGGTCGTTCCGAAGGTGTTCGCCCAGCTTTCGGTCGCCGAGGTCGGTTTGGCGGCGGTGGTCGTGGTCGCCGCGCTGGCGGCGCGGGGCGCCGTGCTGTTCGGCCTGCTGCCGGTGCTCTCGGCGGTGGGGCTGGCGCAGAAGGTCAGCCATTCCTACAAGGCGGTGATGCTGTGGGGTGGCCTGCGGGGTGCCGTGTCGCTGACGCTGGTGCTGGTCGTGTCGGAGAACGACCGCGTGCCGGACCGCGTGCAGGCGTTCGTCGCCGCTCTGGCGACCTGCTTCGTGTTCTTCACGCTGTTCGTCAACGGCACGACGCTGCGTCACCTCATCCGCCTGCTCGGCCTCGACAAGCTGACGCCGGTGGAACGGGCCATGCGCAACCGCGCCCTCGCCCTGTCGCTGGGCGGCGTGCAGGAGAAGGCGGCGGAACTGGCGCGGCATTACGAGATCGAGAAGGCGGCGGCCGACGCGCTGATCACCCATTATGCCGAGCGCCTCTCGCACATCGACCTGGAACGCGAGGTGGAGCGGCCGCTGTCCGCCGCCGACCGCGCCACCATCGGCCTCGTCATCCTGGTGAACCGGGAGGAGGAGCTGTACTTCCACCACTTCAAGGAAGGCATCTCGTCCCGGCACGTGGCGGAACTGCTGACCGGGCGCACCGCGCGCATGCTGGACGCCGTGAAGACGCAGGGGCGCGACGGCTATCGCGCCGCCGAGGAACCCTTTATGGCCTTCACCGGCTGGATGCGGCTGGCGAGCTGGCTGCACCGCCGTTTCGGCATCACCAAGCCGCTGGCCCGGCGCCTGTCCATGCGGTTCGAGGTGCTGGTCGCGGTGCGCCTCGTCCTGCGCGAGCTGATCAGCTTCACCCAGGGGCGCCTCGCCGACGTGCTGGGCACCGAGACCTCGTGCGAGCTGGAAGGGCTGCTGACGGTGCGGCTGCAGCGCACCGAACAGGCGCTGGGGGCGCTGAAGCTGCAGTACCCGGACTACGCCATCGTCCTGCAGAACCAATATCTGGGCCGCGCCGCCCTGCGGCTGGAGGAGGCGGACTACCGCACGCTGCACGCCGAATCGATCATCTCGCAGGAGGTGCTGTACGACCTGCAACGCGACGTGGAACTGCGCCGCCGCATGCTGGAGAAGCCGCCGCAGCTCGATCTGAAGCTCGACCTGCGCGAGATGGTGCGCCGCGTGCCGATCTTCGCCAGCCTGAAGCCGGACCGGCTGGCGCGAATCGTCCGGCTGCTGAAGCCGCGCCTGTTCCTGCCCGGCGAGATGATCGTGCGCAAGGGAGAGCACGGTGACTGCATGTTCTTCATCGCCTCGGGTGCGGTCGAGGTAATCGTTCCCGGCCTGTCGGAGCCCGTGAAACTGGGCACCGGCGACTTCTTCGGCGAGATGGCGCTGCTGTCCCGCCGTCCGCGCAACGCAGACGTGCGTGCGTTGGGGTATTGCCAGATGCTGGTCCTGCACGAAAGAGTGTTCCGCCGGCTGGTTGGGCGCGACCCCGACCTGCGGCAGCACATCGAGGCGGTGGCCAACGCCCGCCGGCAGCCGGCCCCACCGCCGGAGCCGCACACGGAGCAGACGGCCCCCGCCACCACCTGACGCGACGGGGATTCTTTGTGGCTATGACGCAGGCCAGGGCCGGGGCCGACGGCTGGATCCGGCTGATGCCGGTCGTGTTCGTGCTGCTGTGGAGCACCGGTTTCATCGGCGCCAAGTACGGGCTGCCCTATGCCGAGCCGCTGACCTTCCTGCTGGTGCGCATGGCGCTGGTGGCCGCGGTGCTGGGCGCCGTCGCCTTCGCCATGGGCGCCCCCTGGCCGAAGAGCTGGGCCGAGGCCGGGCGCATCGCGCTGGCCGGGCTGCTGGTGCATGGCGTCTACCTGGGCGGCGTCTTCATCGCCATATCCAAAGGCGTGCCGGCCGGCGTGACCTCCATCATCGTCGGCCTGCAGCCGCTGCTCACCGCGTCGCTTGCCGGCAAGCTGCTGGGGGAGCGGGTGACGGGCCGGCAGTGGACGGGGCTGCTGATGGGCCTCGCCGGCGTGCTTCTGGTGGTGTGGGAGAAGCTGACGCTGAACGTCTCCGGGACCACCGCCGTGCTGTTCGCGCTGGCGGCGCTGGTCGGCATCACGCTGGGCACACTGTACCAGAAGCGGCACTGCACCGGCATGGACCTGCGCAGCGGCGCGGCCATCCAGTACACGGCGACGGCGGTCCTGTACGGTGCGGCGGCGCCCTTCTTCGAGACCATGCACATCCGCTGGACCGGCGAGTTCGTCTTCGCGCTGCTGTGGCTCACCTTCGTGCTGTCGGTGGGTGCCATCTTCCTGCTGTACATCCTGATCCGCCGGGGTGCGGCGGCGCGGGTGGCGAGCCTGTTCTACCTGGTGCCGCCGGTCACCGCGGTCACCGCCTGGGCCCTGTTCGACGAACGGCTGGGATTGGTGGCCTTGGCGGGCATGGCGCTGGCGGTGTCGGGCGTCGCGCTGGTCAACCGCGCAAACTAGAGCTTGAGATCGGTATACGGATCAAATCCTAGCTTGCCGGTCCGCCCCGTTATACATAATGTTCGAAGATGACGGCGGCTCCGCGACGGGCCGGCGGCGGCAACCGCCCAGGCGAGCAGGGGTGTTATGGAGACGTTCTCCCTCGACGACAATCGCACCCTCCAGGCCATCGGCATCCTCGCCGACGTGCTCGACGGCGTCTCCGGCCCCGGCGCGCTCGACACCGTCCTGGTGTCGAAGGCCCTGCGTCAGGTCATCGCCACCAAGTCGCAGCCCGCCTTTGAATTCGCCAGCAAGGCTTTCAACACGCTGGACCCGACGGTGCGCCGGCAGGTGGCGGTGGAGGCCGACACCGCCGCGCGCGACGCCGTGGAACTGCGCAGCCGCGTCGGCGGGTTCCTCAGCACGGCACCCCGCAAGCCGCAGGGCGCCAATCAGCCGACCAGCTTCCTCACCGCGCTCAACATGCGTTCCCGGCGCAAGCGGACCGAGGCGTAGCCAGGGCACCCGCGAAGGGCAACTGCCGCAGCCGGCGCCCGGTCGCCGCGAACACGGCGTTGGCGATGGCCGGCGCCGTCGGCGGAACGCCGATTTCGCCCGCGCCCGTCGGCCGGGCGGCGCCGGAGGACACGAGGCGCACGGCGACGTCCGGCGCGTCCCGTGGGCCTAGGATCGGGTAGTCCGCCAGCGAATCGACCTGCGGCACGCCGTTGCGGAACACCACCGCCTCGCGCAGCGCCATGCTCACGCCCATCACGACGGCGCCTTCGACCTGCGCGCGCACCGCGTCCGGGTGCACGGCGACGCCGGTGTCCACCGCCGCCCACACCCTTGGCACGCGCAACGCGCCACCGCGTCCGATGTCCACCTCGACCACCAGCGCGATGTGCGCGCCGCGGAAGCGACAGCAGGCGAGGCCGAGCGGCGCGCCTTTCGGGCGCGAGCCCCAGCCGGCCATGGTGGCAGCCTCCGCCAGCACGCGGCGGGCCTGCGCGTCGGGCAGCATGCCCAGGCGGAATTCCAGCGGGTCGCGCCCGGTGGCGGCCGCGATCTCGTCGAGGAAGCACTCGATCGCCCACACGGTGAAGCCGCCGCCGACGCCGCGCAGGAAGCCAACCGGAATGCCGGTGTCCTCGCGCACATAGTCCAGGTGCTGGTTGGGGATGGCGTACTGGTGCTCCTGCCCGTCGATCACAGTCTGGTCCAGGTGCTTCTCATCCTCGAAGCGGTCGGGGAACAGACGGGCGATGACGGAGTCGGCGACGATCCGGTGGCTCCAGCCGACGATGCGGCCTTGAGCGTCGAGCGCGGCGCGCAGCCGTTGCGCGGCCAGCGGCCGGTACTGCCCGTGCGTCAGGTCGTCGGCGTGCCGCCGCACCACCTTGACCGGCGTGCCCGTGGCCTTGGCGATCAGCACGGCGTCGCGCGCCGCGTCGTTGTCCACGCGCCGGCCGAAGCCGCCGCCGACCAGCGTGCCGGTGACGTCGATCATGAAGGGCGCCGTTTTCGCCGCCCGCGCGGCCAGCCGCATGTCGAGGCTGCGCGCCTGCGTCGGTGCGATCACGTCGACGCCAAGCCCCATCGTGTGCACGCGGGCGGTGGCGTTCATCGGCTCCATGGCCGCGTGCGCCACGTGGTGGCTGGCGAACTCCGCCTCGAACACACGGGCCGCACCGGCGAAGGCGGCCGCCACGTCGCCGGTGCGCCGCGCCTCGTAACCCCGCCGGGCCGGGTCCCGCGCCACCGCCGCGAAGCTGCCGAGTGCGGCGTCGCTGTCGTAGCCGGCCGCCTTGCCGCCGTCCGACCACGTGACCGACAGCGCGTCGCGCCCCTGTTCCGCCGCCCAGGTGTCGCACGCCACCACGGCGACGCCATCGGGCAGGAGGACGACGGTCTCGACGCCGGGCACGGCCCGCGCCGCCCGTTCGTCCACGGCAGCGGGCACGCTGCCGGGCACCGGTCCGCGCGCGACGGAGGCGATGCGCAGCCCTTCCATCCGCACGTCGATGCCGTAGCGGGCGCGGCCCGTGACCTTGTCGGCGAGGTCGAGCCGCTCCGGGCTGGTGCCGATCAGGCGCCACGCCTCGGGCGGCTTGAGCGGCGCCGGTCCCTTCGGCGACACCGGATCCAGCGCGGCGACGGCGCCGTAGTCCAGCCGGCGCTTGCGGTGCGTGTCGACGACCACGCCCGGCTCGGTGGTCAACGCGGCCGACGGCACGCCCCAGTGCCGCGCCGCCGTCTCCAGCAGCACCGCGCGCGCCTCGGCACCGGCGCTGCGCAGCGGTTCCCAGTAGCCAGCGGTGCTGCGGCTGTCGGCGGTGACGAAGCGGTCGAAGAACTTCGGGTTGCCGTAGGCGTGGTCGAAGGGCGGCGCCACGACGCGCACCTTCGACCAGTCGACGTCCAGTTCCTCGGCCAGCACCATGGGCAGCGCCGTGCTCGCGCCTTGGCCCAGTTCGGCCGCCGGACAGACGATGGTGACGACGCCGTCGGTGCCGATGGCAACCCAGATGTTGGGCGTGAGGCCGCGGATCGTGCCGAACGGCGTCTTGACCGGCAGTCCGACCGTGAAGGCCAACGTGGCGCCGCCAGCTCCGGCCGCGCCGGTGCCCAGCAGGAAGGTGCGGCGGGAAAACGTCTTGCGGATCATAGCGCTTCCCCCTTCGTCTCGGCGTTGGCGCGTTCGGCGACGGCGCGCTCGATGGCGCGGACAATCCGCCCGTAGGTGCCGCAGCGGCACAGGTTGTCGGCCATGTGTTCGACGATGGCGGCGCGGTCGGGCGTGCCGGGGCGGGCAAGCAGGGCCGCCACCTGCATGATCTGCCCGGATTGGCAGAAGCCGCACTGCGGCACCTGCTCGGCCCGCCACGCGCGCTGCAACGGGTGGTCGCCGGTCGCCGACAGGCCTTCGATGGTCAGCACATGGCGCCCGCGCACCGAGCCGACGGGCGTCGAGCACGCCCGCGTCGGCTCCCCGTCCACATGGACCGTGCAGGCGCCGCACATACCGACGCCGCAGCTCACCTTCGTGCCCTGCAGGTCCAGCAGGTCGCGCAGCACCCATGCCAGGGGCATGGCCGGATCCACCTCCAGGCGCCGAAGCACGCCGTTGGCAACGAACTCCACCGTTTCCATGCGGTCTCCTCCATGCATGCCGTTGGCGGACGCCCCGAGACCGGGTATGGTGCACAGGCGTACCGCTCGGTACGGATGCGAGGCTACCGTACCAATGGGTACGGTGCAAGGGGGATGCATGTCCAATCCGCCGGACAGTGAGCCGGAGATCGATCCGCGCCGCCTGGAAATCCTGGGCGTCGCCATGGAGATCCTGCGCGAGCAGGGTTATGCGAAAACGACCATGCTGGCCGTCGCCAAGCGGGCACGCGCGTCGAAGGAGACCCTGTACGCGTGGTTCGGCAACAAGCAGCGCCTGTTCGATGAGGTCATCCGGGCCAAGGCCGACCGCATGAACCGCGACCTGCTGGCCGGGCTGGACGGCGCGCCGGCGGTGGTGCTGCGGCGATTCGGTGAGAACCTGCTGACGCTGCTCTCCAGCGACGATTCGATCGCCATCAACCGTGCCGCCATCGCCGAGGCGCCGCGCGACCCGGCGTTCGGGCAGGCGCTGGCGGCGCACGGCCGGCAGCGCACGGGCGCGCTGATGATCCGCTACCTGGAGGGGCAGCGCGACGCCGGACGCCTGACCTTCGAGGACCCGGCGCGGGCCTTCGAAAGCTTCGTCGGCCTGCTGGTCGGCGACGCGCAGGTGCGCATGCTGACGGGCGCCATCCCGCCGCTGGGCGCCGAGGAAATCGCCGCGCGGGCGGAACGCGCGACGGTGCTGTTCCTGCGCCTCTATGGGAATTCCTGACGTTGGGTTTATGCCTGCCGGATATCGGCCAGGAAGCGTTCCACCTTGCCGCCCAGCAGCTCGGCCTGCTTCGACAGGCTTCCCGACGCCTCCAGCACCTCGCCCGACGCCTTGCCGGTCTGCTGCGCCACCTCCCTCACGGCGATGATGGAGGTGGTCACCTCGCCGGTCCCCTCGGCGGCCTGGGAGACGTTGCGGGCGATCTCGGCGGTGGCCGCACCCTGCTGCTCGATGCCGGCGGAGACGGTCAGGCCGATGGCGTTCATCTGCTTGATGACGTCGGCGATGCTGCGGATCGCCCTCGCCGCCTCGTTGCTGACCGCGTGCATGCGGTTGATCTGCTCGGTGATGTCCTCGGTGGCGCGCGCGGTCTGGGCGGCGAGGTTCTTGACCTCGCTCGCCACCACCGCGAAGCCCTTGCCGGCCTCGCCGGCCCGCGCCGCCTCGATCGTGGCGTTGAGCGCCAGCAGGTTGGTCTGGCTGGCGATGTCGTTGATCAATTGCACCACCTCGCCCACGCGCTGGGCGGTGTCGACCAGGCTGGTGACGGTGGCGTCCGTGCGCTCGGCCTCCGCCACCGCCTGCATGGCGATGCGCTGGGAGTTCTCCACCTGGTGCGCGATGTCGGTGATGGTGGCCGACAGTTCCTCCGACGCGGAGGCAACGGTGTGCACGTTGACCGACGCCTGCTGGGCGGCGGCCGCGACGGTGGTGGCGCGCTGGCTGCCCTCCACCGCCGAACTCGACATGGTTTGCGCCACCTCGCGCATGCGCACGGCGGAGACGTGCACGTTGGTCAGCATGCCGGTGACGTCCCGGTCGAAGGCCCGGACCATGAGATGCAGCGCTTCCGCCCGGCGCTCCTTGGCCTCGCGGTCGGCGCGCTGCTGCTCCTCCAGCCGGGCGCGCACCTGGGCGTTCTCGCGGAAGACGGCGACGGCCTGCGCCATCTCGCCCACCTCGTCGCGCCGGGCGAGCGCTGGGATCTCCGTGACGAGGTCGCCGCCGGCCAGCGCCCGCATAGCCGCGTTCAGGGCGCTCAGCGGGTCGGTGATGCCGCGGATCATCGCGACGCTGGCCGCCACGCTGGCGCCCAACAGCAGCGCCGCCGCCACGGCGATCAGCCGGAAGGAGCGGGCGGCGTTGGCGCGCACCGCCTCGGCACGGCGCATCAACTCGGTCCCCACCTGCTCTTCCACGCCCTTCAGAAGGTCGATCCGGTCGGTCGCCGCCTGCCACCACGCGTCCGGCGTGACGTCCGCGAATTTCCCGGCCAGACCGCCGTCGTAGACGGCCTTGCGCATCGCCTCGACCCGCTGGCCGGCTGGACCGGACAGGACGGCGCGGAAGGCGGCGAGCAGGTCGTCCGGCGCGTACGCCTCCAGGCCCAGGAAGAACGCCTGCTGCTGGGCACCGAGCGCCACGAAGCGCTGGTGCACGTCGGGAGCGAAGACGCCGGCGGTCAGGCCGGCGGCGCCGGTCGCGCGCTCCTGCCCGGCCCGCTCCTTGCCCTGCATGAGGCTGGCGTAGGCGGTGATGATGCCCGACACCTCGGGTGTGCCGCCGATGCGCGCCACCTCGCCGGCGATGTCCAGCAGGCGGGCAATGGTGGCGGTGTAGTAGGCCGCCGATTCCGGGCCGGACAGCGACAGCGTGCTGATCGCCTGCCGCATGGCGGACAGGTCGGCCAGCGCCGCGCCGGCCGCCTCCAGGCGCCGGGCCAGCGCCGGCTCGACACCCTCGCCCTGGAAGGTCCCGGCCTTGCGGCGGTAGGCGTCCAGGCGCTCGTCGGTCAGCTTGCGCTGCCCGGTCAGGGCGTCGGCCATTTTCGCGCCTTTGCTGGCGATGACGACGGCCGACGTGCCGCGTTCCTTCTGCAACTCGTGCACCAGCGCGCCGACGTCGGCCACCAGCCACGCCTGCTCCTCCAGCCGTTCCATGGCGGTGAGCGTCGCGCGGCTGCCGTGCAGCGCGCCCAACGAGAAGCCGAGCATGCCCAGCAGCGGCAGCACGACCACCAGCGCGAACCGGTGGCGGATTCTCATGGCGTGCGTCAGACCGAACATGTGCGCTCCCCGTGTCGAACCGACCTGTCCGGTTCAACTACGGCGCGGCAACAGATGCGGCCTTGATCGCAATCAAAAGAATTAACTCTTAATCGGACTCCGGTCCGCGAATGGACTCATCCCAGTACGGTTCCGGCCCGAAGCGCGCCGCAAGAAAGTCCACGAACGCGCGCACCTTCGGGGAAAGGTGCCGATTCTGCGGGTATACGGCATAGACGGCCGATTCCGACACCGTGCAATCGAAGAGCAGGCAGCGAAGCTGCCCGGCCGACAGAGCCGGGCCGCACAGGAACGTCGGCGAGACGACGATGCCGCGCCCGGCGATAGCGGCGGACAGCAGGATGTCGCCGTTGTTGGCGTACAGGCTGCCGGACACCCGCACCGTGCGCGTCTCGCCGTTCACGCGGAACTGCCACTGCTCGGCCAGCGGCACGTTGGTGTAGAGCAGGCACTGGTGGTTTGCCAGATCCTCGGGCGTCTGCGGCCAGCCATGCCTTTCCAGGTAGGACGGGCTGGCGCACACGGCGCGCCGGTTGGGCGCCAGGCGCTTGGCGATCAGCGAGCTGTCGCGCAGCCGGCCGATGCGCACCGCCACGTCGTACCCCTCGTCGATCAGGTCGACGTAGCGGTCGTTGAGGTCGATGTCGATCTCGATGTCCGGGTAGCGCTCCATGAACGCGGCGACGGCCGGGGCGAGGTGCAGCAGCCCGAACGACAGCGGCGCATTGACCTTCAGCCGGCCGCGCGGGGCGGCGTGCAGGTCGGTGACCGCCCGTTCCGCCTCGTCCAGGTCGGCCAGGATGCGCGTGCAGCGCTCGTAGAAGGCCTGCCCGACCTCCGTCAGGCTCAGCTTGCGCGTGGTGCGGTTGAGGAGCCGCGCGCCCAGCCTGTTCTCCAGCTCCGAAATGCGGCGGGACACCACCGATTTCGACAGGTTCAGCTTGTCCGCCGCAGCGGTGAAGCTGCGGGTGTCCACCACCTTGATGAAGGCGAGCATATCGTCGAGCCTGTCCATGCCATTGTTGTACACCCCAGAACAATGAAGTGCAAACGACCTGGATTACCGAACGGAAGGGCAGGCGCTATCTGACTGTTGGAGCGGAACGGTCCGCAGGCGGATGCACAGGCATAGGAAGGAATACCGACATGGCAAAGGTACTGGTCCTCTACTACAGCAGCTACGGTCACATCTCGAAGATGGCGCAGGCGGTGGCCGAGGGCGCGCGCGCCGTGACCGGCACCGAGGTGGTGGTCAAGCGCGTCCCCGAACTGGTGCCCGAGGAGGTGCGCAAGAGCGCGCACTTCGTCGAGGAGCCGAACATCCCCATCGCGAACCCGGCGGAACTGGCCGACTACGACGCCATCATCCTGGGCGTGCCGACGCGGTACGGCAACATGCCTGGCCAGATGAAGAATTTCCTCGACCAGACCGGCGGCCTGTGGGTGAAGGGTGCGCTGGTCGGCAAGGTCGGCAGCGTGTTCAGCTCGTCGGCCACGCAGCACGGGGGGCAGGAGAGCACGATCCTCAGCACGCACACGGTGCTGCTGCACCTCGGCATGGTGATCGTCGGCCTGCCGTACTCCTTCCAGGGACAAATGGGTGTGGAAGAAGTGATGGGCGGCACGCCCTACGGCGCCAGCACGATCGCCGGCGGCGACGGTTCCCGCCAACCGAGCGCGGTGGAACTGGACGGCGCGCGCTTCCAGGGCCGGCACGTGGCCGAGATTGCCACCAAGCTGGTGGCGTGACATTCCCCCGTTTCCCATCCGGCGAAGGGGACAGAAGGAGAACGGCATGGGCCTGCTGATCGACGGCCGCTGGAGCGACCAGTGGTACGACACCAAGTCCACCGGCGGCGCCTTCGTGCGGCCGGAGACACAGTTCCGCGGCTGGGTGAAGGCCGACGGCTCCACGCCCTACCGGCCGGAGGCCGGGCGCTACCACCTCTACGTGGCGCTCGCCTGCCCGTGGGCGCACCGCACGCTGATCGTCCGCGCGCTGAAGAGGCTGGAGGACGTCGTCTCCGTGTCGGTTGTCGACCCGCTGATGCGCGAGCAGGGATGGGTGCTGCCGGAGGGGGCCGATCCGGTGACCGGGTCGCGCTTCCTCTACGAGGTCTACGCCAGGGCGAAACCCGACTATACCGGGCGCGTCACCGTGCCGGTGCTGTGGGACCGGCAGACCGGCACCATCGTCAACAACGAGTCCGCCGAGATCCTGCGCATCCTGAACGCCGAGTTCAACGCGTTCGGCGCGGCGCGGCTGGACTTCTACCCGGTGGACCTGCGGGACGAGATCGACCGCGTCAACGCCTTCGTCTATGACCACGTCAACAACGGCGTCTACAAGGCCGGCTTCGCCACGACCCAGGAGAAGTACGAGGCCGCCTTCGACGCGCTGTTTGCCGCGCTGGATGAACTGGACGGCCGCCTTGCCGGGCAGCGCTGGCTGGTCGGCAACCGGCTGACCGAGGCCGACGTGCGCCTGTTCACCACGCTGGTGCGCTTCGACGCCGTCTACGTCGGCCACTTCAAGTGCAACCGGCAGCGCGTGGCCGACTACGCGAACCTGTCCGGCTACCTGCGCGACCTCTATCAGGCGCCGGGCGTGGCGGGCACGGTGGATTTCGAGCACATCAAGCGGCACTACTACGCCAGCCACACCATGATCAACCCGACCGGCATCGTGCCGAAGGGCCCGGCGCTCGACCTCGGCGCGCCGCACGGCCGGGAGCGGCTGGGGCCGGAGCCGTTGGCGTGACGGAAAGTTGGGTCGCGGCGTAAGCCGAAAACCCAACGTCACGCGCGCCGGTCCAGCCAGCGCGCCAGCACGCCCAGCAGGTCGACCTTCTGCACCGGCTTGGCGAGATAGTCGTCGAGGCCGGCGGCAAGGCAGCGGTCGCGGTCCTCGGGGAAGGCGAGGGCGGTCATGGCGATCACCGGCACGCGGGCGCGCTCGCCGGGCAGGGCGCGAATGGCCGCCGTGGCGGCGAAGCCGTCCATGTCCGGCATGGCGATGTCCATCAGCACGGCCTCCGGCATCTCGGCTGCCGCGGCCAGATGGTGCACGGCCTCCACCCCGCCGGCCGCGAGGTCCACGCGGAAACCCGCCTTGCTGAGCAGGGCGGCGGTGACCATGCGGTTGGTGGCGCTGTCGTCCACCACCAGGATGCGTCCGCCACGGTCGCGCGCCCAATCCTTCAGCGCCTGCAGCCGCACGGCCGGCGGCGCGGCGGCGGTTGCCCCGTGCACGCCGTCGGGCTGGCGCGCCTCGTCCTCCGCCACGGCGGCCACCTCGGCCGTGAACCAGAAGCGGCTGCCGCCGCCGGGCACCGGTTCGCAGCCGATGCGGCCGTCCAGCATTTCGACCAGCCGCTGGGCCAGGGCGAGCCCGATGCCCAGGCCGCCGTGGCGGCGGCTGAGCGACCCGTCCGCCTGCACGAAGGGACGGAACAGCGCCTCGCGCTGCGCCTCGTCCACGCCGGGGCCGGTGTCGGCGACCGAGGCGTGCAGCGTGATGCGTCCCGGCCCCGCCGGCGCGCTGCCGAGCGTCACGGTCACGTGGCCCTGCCCGGTGAACTTCACGGCGTTGTCGGCGAGCGCGTAGAGCACGCGCTGGATCCGCCCGGCGTCGCCGCGCACCCGCGCGGGCACCGTGGGCAGCACGCGGCAATCGAGCCACAGCCCCTTCTCGGCCGCACGCTCGACGAGGGTCAGGGCCACGGAGTGGGCGAGGCCGGCGGGTTCGAACTCAACCGTCTCGGTTCCGGTCGGCGCGCGGTCCATCGCCGCGAACTGGAGGAGACCGTCGATCAGGTCCATCAGCGCGCCGGCCGAGCGCCGGGCCGAGGCCAGGAGCACGCGCTGCTCGCGGTCCAGCCCGGTGTCCTGCAGCATGTCCAGGGCACCGAGAACGCCGTTCATGGGCGTGCGCAGCTCGTGGCTCGCCACCGCCAGGAACTCCGTCTTGGCGCGGCTGGCGGCCTCGGCGCGCTCCTTGGCGGCGCGCAATTCCGCCTCCAGGCGCTCGCGGGCCGATTCGCGCGCGGCGCCGTCCGCCAGCCCCTCGGCGAGCTGCTCGTCGGCCGGAGCCGGGACGGTCGTGCTCAGAACAGTCATGCAGCGCGGTTCGCGACGGTGTTTGGCAAATTGCAAAGCAGAATGCGCGCGGTGTCGGCAGCGCTGAACACACTGCGGCCTTCGCCCGCATCGCAGGCTGGAGAACAGCAATCCGCGGGCCAAACGGAGGCTCGGCAGAAGCGAGGGAACGGGGTAGGATGCGCCCGCAATTGCGGCATGGAACGTGGGGCGCGCATGGGCATCGTCGGGCGGATTTGGCTGGCCTTCGCCGGATTGAACGGGGCGGTGGCGGTGGCGGCCGGGGCGTACGCCACGCACGCGCTGGCCGCACCCGGGCAGGAGCACGCGCAGGATCTGGCGCGCATGGCTGGCCAGTACCAGCTCTGGCACGCGCTGGCGCTGGTCGCGGCGACCGTGCTCGCCAGCCGCGCGGAGGGGGCGGCCCGGCTTCTGGTGCGGCTGGGCGGATGGCTGTTCGCGGCGGGAATTCTGCTGTTCTGCGGAACGCTCTACACGCAGGCGCTGGGCAACCCGGCGCCGTTTCCGATGTCGGCGCCGTCCGGTGGCACCGCGCTCATCCTGGGATGGACGTGCCTGGGGCTGTCGGCGCTGCTGCCGGGCTGGGTCCGGAGGGTCTGATTCCGTCGCGACGCGACGGAATCAGGAGGCGGCGGCGGCAGCGGGGCGCTTTTCGGCGGCGTCGCCGGCACCCGCCTGCTGGGCCACGGGGGCGGCACAATACAGGTTGTGCAGCGTGCCCATGACCGCCTTCGCCTCCTCGCCGTTCAGCGAGTAGTAGATGTTCTGCGCGCTCCGGCGGGTGCGCACCAGCTTGTCGCGGCGCAGGCGGGCGAGGTGCTGGGAGAGCGCCGACTGGCTCAGGCCCACCAACTCCTCCAGTTCGCCGACGGACTTCTCGCCCATCGACAGATGGCACAGGATCAGGAGGCGGCGCTCGTTGCTCATGGCTTTGAGCAGCGTGCTCGCCCGTCGTGCGTTTGCCTGCAGGTCCGCAATGTCCATGGGAGCGCTATACCCTTACTGCTGCCCGTTACCATGATCCGATCATCATGATATGGAGGGCTTCGACCGCTTGTCTACTGTGGATGCATGGCCATTGTACATAGGTTGTATCGATTCTACGATCGGGAACGGTGAAGAATCGATCGTATCGGAGGTTTGAACATGGCCCGCCAGACACTCGACGCCAAGGGGCTGCTGTGCCCGCTGCCCGTGCTGCGCGCGCGAAAGGCCATGAAAACGCTGGAGATCGGCGACGTGCTGGTGGTCGAGGCGACGGACCCGAGCGCGCCGCGCGACTTTCAGGCCTTCTGCGAGGCGACCGGCAACGTGCTGCTGTCCAGCGCCGACTCCGAGGGCGTGTTCCGGCTTGAGATCGAACGTCGCGCCTGAGCGTTCGTCCGGAATCCTCCTGTACTTTGCCCTGCGTTGCGGGAAGAATGGCGGCGGGGAAAGCCCGAGAACGCCGGACATAACGAATACAAACATGTACACGACCCTGTTCACGCACTCCGCCTGCCTGGAGCACGACACGGGCCTGGGCCACCCGGAGTGTTCGGACCGCTTGCGCGCCGTCCTCGCTGCCTTGGAGGCGGAAGACTTCTGCCTGCTCGACCGGCAGGAGGCGCCCCGCGCCACGATCGAGCAGATCGCCCGCGCCCATCCCCAGGACTTCGTGGAGCGCGTGCTGGCCCTGGTCCCGGCCGAGGGGCACGCCGGCGTCGACGCCGACACGGTCGTCTCCCCCGGCTCGGGCGAGGCGGCGTTGCGGGCGGCCGGCGCCGTGGTCGCCGCGGTGGACGCGGTGGCGAGCGGGCGCAGCCGCAATGCCTTCTGCGCCGTGCGCCCGCCGGGGCACCATGCCGAGCGCACCCGCGCCATGGGCTTCTGCCTGTTCAACAACGTCGCCGTCGGTGCCTACCACGCGCGCGCCGCGCACGGGCTGCAGCGCGTGGCGGTGATGGATTTCGACGTGCACCACGGCAACGGCACGCAGGACATCTTCCAGCATGATCCCGACATGCTGTACTGCTCCACCCACCAGTCACCGCTCTATCCCGGCACCGGCGACCGCGGCGAGATGGGCGAGTACGGCAACTGCGTGAACGCGCCGCTGCCCGCCATGGCCGGCAGCCCGGAGTTCCGGCACGCCATGACCAACATCGTCCTGCCGGCGATCGACCACTTCAAGCCCGACATGATCATCATCTCCGCCGGCTTCGACGCGCACTCGCGCGATCCGCTGGCCGGGCTGCACCTGATGGACGACGATTTCGCCTGGGCCACGCGCAAACTGGGCGACCTCGCGCGCACGCATTGCGGGGCGCGGATCGTTTCGGTCCTGGAGGGGGGCTATAACCTCCGCGCCCTCGCCTCGGCCTGTTCGGCGCACGTGCGCGAACTGATGGCGGCCTGACATACCCCAGGAAGCTTGACGCGCCGCAGGAAATAGGCGGACAACGCCGGGTCATAAGGCCGCCGTCGGAGCTTGCGCAAGCACCGGCGGCGGCCCTACTTTCAGACAACACGGTCCCGGAACGGTTACACCATGTCCGAACTCCCCCCCATCCCGCCCGACATCGCGGCCATGAGCTTCGAGGACGCGCTCGCCGAGCTGGAGCGCATCGTCCGCTTGCTCGAGGAGGGCCGCGGCAAGCTCGACGAGGCGATCTCGTCCTACGAGCGCGGCACGGCGCTGAAGCGCCACTGCGAGGCCAAGCTGCGGGAGGCGCAGGCGAAGGTGGAGCGCATCACCATCGCCGCCGACGGCGGCATCGGCGTCGAGCCGGCCCGCATCGACTGACATCCGGGGGCTTGTCGAACGTGGATCCCAAGCTGAAGAACGCGATGGCGCAGGCCGCCGAGATGGTCGAGAGCGCCATCGCCCGCCTGCTGCCCACCACCGACCTGCCCGAGGCGGTGCTGTACGACGCCATGCGCTACGGCTCGCTGGGCGGGGGCAAGCGGCTGCGCCCCTTCCTGGTGCTGACCAGCGCCGCGCTGTTCGGCGTGGGGGAGGAATGCGCCGTGCGCGTCGCGGCGGCGGTGGAGTTCGTGCACTGCTATTCGCTGATCCACGACGATCTGCCGGCCATGGACGACGGCGACCTGCGCCGCGGCCGGCCCACCGTGCACCGCCAGTTCGACGAGGCGACCGCCATCCTGGCCGGCGACGGCCTGCTGACCTTTGCCTTCGAGGTGCTGGCCGACCCGGCGACGCACGAGGACCCCAACGTGCGCTGCCAGCTCGTGTCGGCGCTGGCCAGGGCGGCGGGGCCGCACGGCATGGTCGGCGGCCAGATGCTCGACCTCATCGCCGAGCACGAGACCTTCGACATGGGCACCGTCACCCGGCTCCAGCGCATGAAGACCGGCGAGATGATCGCCTTCGGCTGCGAGGCCGGCGCCATCCTGGGCAAGGCCGGGGCGCCGCAGCGCCACGCGCTGCACGCCTACGCGCATGACCTGGGCCTCGCTTTCCAGATCGCCGACGACCTGCTGGACATCGAAGGCACCGAGGCGGAGACCGGCAAGGGTGTCGGGCGCGACGCGGTGGCCGGCAAGGCCACCTTCGTGTCCATCCTCGGCCGCGACCGGGCGCGCGCCCAAGCCGAAATGTTGTCCCGCCAAGCGGTTTCGCATCTGGAAATCTTCGACGGACGCGCCGATTTGCTGAAGGCCGTGGCCGAGTACGTCGTGACTCGGCGCGCGTGAATGGAGGACGTGAGAGAGTGACCGTACCAGCCAAGACGCCGCTCCTCGACAAGGTCCACGTGCCCGCCGATCTGCGGGCGCTGAAGCCGGAACAGCTCCGCCAGCTCGCCGACGAGCTGCGCACGGAAACCGTGGACGCCGTCTCGGTGACCGGCGGTCACCTCGGCGCCGGGCTCGGCGTCGTCGAGCTGACGGTGGCGCTCCACTACGTCTTCAACACGCCCGACGACCGGCTGATCTGGGACGTCGGCCACCAGTGCTATCCGCACAAGATCCTCACCGGCCGGCGCGACCGCATCCGCACGCTGCGCATGGGCGGGGGCTTGAGCGGCTTCACCAAGCGGTCGGAGAGCGAGTACGACCCGTTCGGCGCCGGGCACAGCTCCACCTCCATCTCGGCCGGGCTGGGCATGGCGGTGGCGCGCGACCTGCGGGGCGGCCGGAACCACGTCGTCTGTGTCATCGGCGACGGCGCCATGAGCGCCGGCATGGCGTACGAGGCGATGAACAACGCCGGCTCCATGCCGTCGAAGCTGGTGGTCATCCTCAACGACAACGACATGTCCATCGCGCCGCCGGTCGGTGCCATGAGCGCCTACCTGTCGCGTGTCGTCTCGTCGAAGCCGTACCTGTCCTTGCGCCATCTGGCCAAGGACATCGCCGACCACATGCCGCGCCCGCTGCGCGACGCCGCCCGCAAGGCGGAGGAGTACGCGCGCGGTCTGGTCACCGGCGGCACCCTGTTCGAGGAACTGGGCTTCTACTACGTCGGTCCCATCGACGGGCACAACCTCGACCACCTGCTGCCCGTGCTGCAGAACGTGCGCGACGCCGACGATGACAAGCCGGTTCTGGTGCACGTCGTCACCCGCAAGGGCCAGGGTTACGCTCCGGCCGAGGCGTCGGCCGACAAACTGCACGCCGTCGCCAAGTTCGACGTCGTTACGGGGGCACAGGCCAAGGCCAAGGCCAATGGCCCGACCTTCACCCGCGTCTTCGCCGATGCGCTGGTCAAGGAGGCGGAGCACGACCCGCGCATCGTCGCCATTACCGCGGCCATGCCGTCGGGCACCGGGCTGGACGTGTTCGGCAAGCATTTCCCCGACCGCTGCTTCGACGTCGGCATCGCCGAACAGCACGCGGTGACCTTCGCCGCCGGTCTGGCGACGGAGGGATACAAGCCGTTCTGCGCCATCTACTCCACCTTCCTCCAGCGCGCCTACGACCAGGTGGTGCACGATGTGGTGCTCCAGCACCTGCCGGTGCGCTTCGCGCTCGACCGCGCCGGGCTGGTCGGGGCGGACGGCGCGACGCACGCCGGCTCCTTCGACGTCGCCTATCTCGGCTGCCTGCCGGACATCGTGCTGATGGCCGCGGCGGACGAGGTGGAGCTGATGCACATGGTTGCCACCCAGGCCGCCATCGACGACCGGGCGAGTGCGCTCCGCTACCCGCGCGGCGAGGGCCTCGGGTTGGCGCTGCCGGAGCGCGGCGTCGTGCTGCCCATCGGCAAGGGCCGGGTGATCCAGGAAGGCACCAAGGTTGCCATCCTCAGCTACGGCGCGCGGCTGGCCGAGTGCCGCAAGGCGGCGCAGGAACTGGCGGCGCGGGGCCTCAGCACCACCATCGCCGACGCGCGCTTCGCCAAGCCGCTGGACGAGGATCTCGTGCGCCATCTGGCGCTGAACCACGAGGTGCTGATCACCATCGAGGAAGGCTCGGTGGGTGGCTTCGGCAGCTTCGTGCTGCACCACCTCGCCACCACGGGGCTGCTTGATCACGGGCTGAAGGTGCGGCCGATGGTCCTGCCCGACCGTTTCCTCGACCACGACGCGCCGGCGAAGCAGTACGAGGAGGCTGGGCTGGGCGGCCGCGGCATCGTCGACACCGCGCTCGCCGCACTGGGCATGGGGGTGGCGGCGGCCGGCGCCATCGCCTGATTCCCGCTTGGAAGCCCTGATTCCCGCTTGGAAGCATTGTGTGATTTCGGGCCGTCTCCGCACCGCGGGGGCGGCCCATTTGCTGCCGGAACGAAATTTCATCAGGACAGTCGGTCTAACACGTTTTGACTAAGCCCCCCTGCCCGGTGTTCGACTGGTGCGCCGGGTCTTGCCTGATTACCTTTCGATGAAACCGGACTACGTGTTTCCGGAATTCCGTAACGAAGGTTTTGTTCAGATGCTTGGTCTTTCGGCGGCGGGGGCGGAGCGTGGCAGAGATGGAAGCGGCGGCCGGATGCCAGCACCGATGAGCGCCGGCGGACTCGACCCGCGCAACGGGCCGCAGCTCTTCGCGCTGCTGGACGCGGCGCCCGTGCCCATGGCGGTGATCGAGGGGCCGGAGCATCGCTTCTCCTTCGTCAACGCGGCCTGCCGCGCGTTGCCGGCGCGCCGGACGCCCGCCGTGGGGCTGCGGCTGGCCGACTGCTTCCCGGACCTCGTGGAGGTCTGGGGGCTGCGACTGCGCACCATGTACCGCGACGGGCAGGGCGAACGCGTGCGCGACATCGAAATCCGCATGGCCGATGGCGCCCGCCGGTTCTGGGACATGGAGGCGGCGCCGCTGCACGGCGCGGACGGCGCCGTGCACGGCATCGTGGTGACGGCGCACGACGTGACCGACAAGGCAGCGGCCCGCGAGGAGGTCACCGCGGCGCTGGCGGAGAAGGAGGACCTCCTGAAGGAGGTCAACCACCGCATCAAGAACAGCCTGCAGCTCGTCTCCAGCCTGCTCACCTTGCAGGCGCTGACCTCAAGGGACGCGGAAATGCGCCGGCAGCTGCAGGAGGCGTGCGGGCGCATCGGCACCATCGCCCAGGTGCACCAGCGCCTGCACACGGCCGAGAGCCTGCAGGTGCTGTCCGTCGCCCCGTGCCTGCGCGACCTGTGCGCCGAGTTGGCCAGCACAACGCACGCGGCCCAGCAGGGCCGCCGCATCGTGGTGCAGGCCGACGACGCCGAACTGGGCATCGACACGGTGATCCCGCTGACGCTGGCGGTGAACGAACTGGTCAGCAACGCCGTGAAATACGCCTATGCCGAGGGGCAGGCGGGCGACGTGGTGGTGCGCTTCCAAGTCCTGCCGGACGGTGCCAAGCGGCTGACAGTGGCGGACCACGGCCGCGGCCTGCCGGCCGGCTTCAATCCGGCACGCGCCGACACGCTGGGCATGCGCGTGGTGCGCGCCTTCGCCGGCCAATTGAGGGGCAAGCTCTGCGCCGAGGACAACGCGCCAGGCGCGCGTTTCGTCCTGGACCTGCCCTAAATTCCTTGCTCCGGCCGCGCGCGTGCTCCATGCATCGCGCGTGCTGAGGGAGGAAGCGATGGCGAAGCAACGGGTCGACGTGGCGCTGGTGGAACGCGGGCTGGCCGAGAGCCGTGCCAAGGCACAGGCGCTGATCCTGGCCGGCGTGGTCTATTCCGACACCAGACGCATCGACAAGGCCGGCGACACCATCGCCGAGGACGCGCCGCTGTCGGTCAAGGGGCAGGACCACCCTTGGGTGTCGCGCGGCGGGTTGAAGCTGGTGAAGGGGCTGGACACCTTCGGCGTCGATCCGGTGGGCGTCGTGGCGCTGGACGTTGGTGCCTCGACGGGCGGCTTCACCGACGTCCTGCTCAGCCGCGGGGCGGCCAAGGTCTATGCCGTGGACGTCGGGCACGGGCAACTTGCCTGGAAGCTGCGCCAGGACCCGCGCGTCGTGGTGCTGGAGAAGACCAACGCCCGCCACCTGACCCGCGCCGAGGTGCCGGACCCCATCGGCCTCGTGGTCTGCGACGCCAGCTTCATCGGGCTTGAGGTGGTGCTGCCCGGCCCCATGGCGCTGACCGCGCCCGGCGCCCATCTGGTGGCGTTGATCAAGCCGCAGTTCGAGGTCGGCAAGGGCCGGGTGGGGAAGGGCGGCGTGGTGCGCGAGCCGGAACTGCATGCCGAGGTCTGCGAGCGCATCCAGGCGTGGCTCGGCACCCAGCCGGGATGGCGCGTGCTCGGCATCGCCGAGAGCCCGATCCTGGGTCCCGAGGGCAACAGGGAGTTCCTGATCGGAGCGGTGCGGGAGTAGGGGGGCTGACGTTCCTGTAGGTTGGGCTGAGCCCTGCGAAGCCCAACGTCCAGACGTTACCGCCCCGGCACCAATCCTCCCGGCGGGCTGGCGAAGCGGGTGCCGGGCGCGGTGGCTTCGACGATCGGCCGCAGGGCGGCCAGCCAGGGCTTCAGCGCTGCAACCTGACGCAGAACCGCCAGCCCCTGCACGAGGTCGCCCTTGCCCGACGCGAGGTCCATCACCTCCTCCAGCGTCGACTTCGGCGCCGGGAACGGGGTGAGCGTGACCGGCGCGTCGGGCGCCAGCCCGATGGCCTGCCGGGTGCGGGCCAGCGCCGTCTCCTGGTCGCCCAGCTCGTCCACCAATCCCAGCGCCAGCGCCTGATTGCCGGTCCAGGCACGGCCCCTGGCGGCGGCGCGCACCTTGTCGGGCGGCAGCTTGCGGGCGGCCCCCACCTGCGTCAGGAAGGCGGCGTAGGAGGCATCGGCCACCGCGCTCAGGCGCGCCATCTCCGCCTCGTCGAAGGGGCGCGTGAGCGACCACATGCCGGCGTTTTTCCCCTCCTCGATCACGCCCCAGCGCACGCCCAGCTTTTCCGAGAGCGCGCCGGCCGACATCTTGCCGGCGATCACGCCGATGGAGCCGGTGATGGTGCCGGGGGCCGCAACGATCCGGTCGGTGTTCATGGCGATCCAGTAGCCGCCCGACGCCGCCATGTCGCCCATCGAGGCGATGACCGGCTTTCCCGCCTCCCGTGCCCGCACCACGGCGCGGCGGATGGCCTCCGACGCGGTGACGGAGCCGCCGCCGGTGTCGATGCGCAGCAGGATGGCGCGCACATCGTCGTCGTCGATGGCGTCGTTCAGTGCCTCGACCACCGAGTCGGAACCGGCGGTCAACTCGCCCACCGGGCCGCCGCCGCCGCTCTCGCCGCGGGAAATGGTCCCGGCCACGGTGACCAGCGCCACGGTGGGGCCGTCATCGTTCGGCGGGCCGGCGATGTCCAGGTATTCCAGCGCGTCCACCGTCTCCGCCCCGCCGGCCCGGCGCTCGCCCTCGGCGTGCGCCTCGTCGCGGTAGCCGATGCGGTCGACCAGCCGGGCCTGCAGCGCCTCCTGCTCCAGCAGCGGCGCCTGATCGACCAGGGCGCGCACCGCGCCGGCGTCGAGCCTGCGGCCGCGCGCCACGCCGTCGACGATCTGCTGCGTCAGGTCTGCCAGCAGCGCCTCCATCTCCTCGCGGTGGGCGGGGGAGAAGTCGCGCTGGGTGAAGGTCTCGGCGAAGCTCTTGTACTCCTCGCGCTGCTGGACCTGCGGCTGGAGGCCCAGCCAGTCCAGCGCGTCCCGCGCGAAGGGCACCTCGGCCGCCAATCCGGTCAGGCTGACCATGCCCAGCGGCTGCAGCCACACCTCGTCGAAGGCACTGGCGAGATAGTAGGAGCGGTTGCCCGACCCGCCCTCGCCGAAGCCTTCGGAGAAGGCGATGGCGAAGCGGCCGGTGGCGCGGAACCGCTCGATGGCGGCGCGCAGATCCTGCGCCTGGGCGAAGCCCATCTCGTGTCCGCCGACGCGCGCGACGAGGCCGCGCACCCGCCTGTCGGTGCGCGCCCGCTCCAGAGTGTCGAGCATGTCGCGCAACGTCGCCTCGTGCCCGAACAGCGCGGAGAGCGAGCCGGGCGACGGCGAATCGGCCAGCGGCTGGTCGAGGTCCAGTTCCAGCACGATGCGCTCGGGCAGCGTCGGCTCCCGCCGCACGGCGAAGACGATCGCCGCGACGATCCCGGCAAACACCAGGAAGCCCAGGAAGGCAAACAGGCGGACGAGGAACTTGAGCATCCGTGCGGGCTCCGGCGGGACGGGATCGTCAGCGGTCCAGCGTGTGGTACTCGTGGTTCGGCAGCATGTCCACGGCCGTGGCGACGCGGTTGGACATATTGTAGAAGCCGGTCACGTCGGCGATGTCGAAGATTTCCTCCGGCGTGAAGCCGGCCTCGCGCAGCGCCGCGCGGTCCTCCTCGCCCACCGTGTAGGGCTCCTTCGTCAGCTTCCAGGCGAAGTCGAGCATGGCGCGCTGGCGCGGCGCCAGCGGGGCGACGCGGTAGTTCATCACCAGCATCTCGCCTAGTTCCGGATCGCCGGACAGCTTGCGCACTGCTTGCCCATGCGCAACGAGGCAGTAGTAGCAGTGATTGGCGGAGGAGACGACGACCGCGATCATCTCGCGCTCCAGCTTGGACAGCTTGCTCTCGCCCAGCATCAGCTCGTTGTAGAACTGCGCGAAGGTGCGCAGCTTCTTCTGGCGGAAGCTGTAGGCCTGCAGCACGTTGGGCACGAAGCCCAGCTTTTCCGTGCACTTGTCGAAATAGGCCCGCATGTCCTCGTCCAGCGTGGACGGGTCGGGCACGTCGAAGGCCATGGCGTGGTCGGGCTGCGGCATGTGTGGTCCTCCCTTGGTTCGTCGCGTCCAAGGTAGCGGCACCGCCGCATCGCGCAAGCCTTCCATGCGGGCGCTGCCCATCTATTCCCCTCGCAATGCTTGCCGTCCCGTGCCATCAATCATCGTTAAGGCAAGGGTAACCATGACGAATCGGTCGGCGCCATGAGCGAGGCTGCGGGGAAAGGCTGGTCGCGGTTCGATCTGCTGTCCGTGCTGGTGGTCGAGGACGGCGCTTTCATCCGCTCCGTGCTCACCGGCGCGTTGCGCTCTCTGGGCGTTGGTTCGGTTCACGCGGTGGCCAGCGGGGCCGAGGCCATCCGCTTCTTCGAGGAGCGCAAGACGGCCCTGCCGCCCGGCACGGCGCCGGTGGACGTGGTCATCACGGACATCGTGATGCCGGACGTGGACGGGCTGATGCTGCTGCGCTGGATACGCTCCAGCCCGCGCTCGCCCGACAAGTTCCTGCCGGTGCTGATGCTCTCCGGCGCCGCTGACCGCCACTATGTGGAGCAGGCCCGCGACCTGGGGGCGAACGACTTCATCGCCAAGCCGTTCTCGGCTGGCACGGTCGGCGCGCGGTTGCTGCTGTCCATCGCCCGGCCGCGCCGCTTCGTCCTGGCGCACGGCTACTTCGGCCCCGACCGGCGCCGCGCCAACCGCCCGGTCACCATGGACTGCCGCATGACCCGGCCGGAGGAGGTGCTGGTGGTGCACAGCCGCTCCAAGGCCGCGGGCATCGACCGCTACCCGGTCATCCACTTCGAGTTCCCGAACCGCCTGGGCGCCAAGATCGGCCTGAACCCGCGCGACCCGGTGCCCACCATCCCCGCGGCGGTGCTGGAGGCGGCGGAGGCGGAGATCCAGAGCCGGGCCGGCGATTACAGCACCTGGATCGCCGGGGAGGTCGACGCGCTGGGCCGCAACATCGACCGGATGGTCGGCGGCGACCCCGCCCAGGTGGCGGAACTTCTGACGGCGGTGAACCGCACGGCGCACGAGATGCGCGGGCAGGGCGGCATCTTCGGCTATCCGCTGATCACCCACATCGCCAAATCGCTGTACGAGGCGACGCGCGCCGCGGCCACCGCCGTGACGCCCAACGAGCAATTGCTCTACAAGGCGCACGTGGACGCCATTCGCGCCGTGATGCACGGCCGTATCAGCGGTGACGGCGGCGTCACCGGCCAGCAGTTGCTGGCCTCGCTGGAGGTGGCGAAGCGGAAGTACGCCAAGGCGGTGGAGAAGGCGGCGGATTGAGGGGGCTGACGTTGGGTTTCCGGCTTTGGCCTCAACCCAACCTACGACGTTCCTGTAGGTTGGGTTGAGCGCAGCGAAAACCCAACAGCACTTCAGCGCCGCTCGTATGCCTTGAACCGCAGCAAATGGTCGGCCAGCACGCAGGCGACCATGGCTTCGCCCACGGGCACGGCGCGGATGCCGACGCACGGGTCGTGACGGCCCTTGGTGACGATCTCCGCGTCGTTGCCGTCCACGTCGATGGTGCGGCGCGGCACCAGGATCGAGGACGTCGGCTTGACGGCGAAACGCACCACGATGTCCTGGCCGCTCGAGATGCCGCCGACGATGCCGCCGGCGTGGTTCGACAGGAACTCCGGCTCGCCGTCCGGACCGCGGCGCATCTCGTCGGCGTTCTGCGCGCCGGTCAGTTCGGCGGTGGCGAAGCCGTCGCCGATCTCCACGCCCTTCACGGCGTTGATGGTCATCAGCGCCCGCGCAAGGTCGGCGTCCAGCTTGTCGTACAAGGGGTCGCCCAGCCCGACGGGCACGCCCGAGGCCACCACCTCCACCACCGCGCCGATGGAGGAGCCGGACTTGCGGATGCCGTCCAGGTACCCGGTCCAGGTTTCGGCCGCCTTGGCGTCCGGGCAGAAGAAGGGGTTGTTGTCCACCTCCGCCCAGTCCCAGTTGGCGCGGTCAATGCGGTGCGGGCCGACCTGCACCAGCGCGCCGCGGATGCTGATCCGCTCGCCCAGCACCTTGCGCGCCACGGCGCCGGCCGCCACGCGGCACGCCGTCTCGCGCGCCGAGGAGCGGCCGCCGCCGCGGTAGTCGCGGATGCCGTACTTCTGCCAATAGGCATAGTCGGCGTGGCCGGGCCGGAACTTCGACGCGATCTCCGAGTAGTCCTTGGAGCGCTGGTCGGTGTTCTCGATCATGAGCTGGATCGGCGTGCCGGTGGTCTTGCCCTCGAACACGCCGGACAGGATCTTCACCTCGTCCGGCTCGCGGCGTTGGGTGGTGAAGCGCGACTGCCCCGGCTTGCGCTTGTCGAGCCAGGGCTGGATGTCGGCCTCGGTCAGTGGCAGCAGCGACGGGCAGCCGTCCACCACGACGCCGATCGCCGGCCCGTGGCTCTCGCCCCAGGTGGTGAAGCGGAACAGGGTCCCGAAGCTGTTGCCGGCCACCGCCCTTACTCCGCCTTGCCGCCGTTGCCCAGGCTGGCGAGGAGCTGCGCCACCTTCGGCGCCTCGTCCACCGCCACCATGCCCACGGTGTGGTAGCCGGCATCCACATGCAGGATCTCGCCGGTCACGCCCGCGCCCAGGTCGCTGAGCAGGAACAGGGCGGAGCCGCCGACCTCCTGGATGGTTACGTTGCGCTTCAGCGGCGCGTTGTACTCGTTCCACTTCAGGATGTAGCGGAAGTCGCCGATGCCGCTGGCGGCCAGCGTCTTGATGGGGCCGGCGGAAATCCCGTTGACGCGGATGTTCTGGCCTCCCAGATCGACCGCGAGATAGCGTACACTCGCCTCCAGCGCCGCCTTGGCGACGCCCATCACGTTGTAGTGCGGCATCACCCGCTCGGCACCGTAGTAGGAGAGCGTGAGCAGGCTGCCGCCGTCGCGCATCAGCGGTACGGCCCGCTGGCTCACCGCGGTGAACGAGTAGCAGGAGATGTCCATCGTGCGGAGGAAATTGCCGCGCGTGGTGTTGAGATACTTGCCGTCCAGCTCGTTCTTGTCGGAAAACGCGATCGCATGGACCAGGAAGTCGAGCTTGCCCCATTCCGCTTCGATGGCCGCGAAGGTGGCGTCGATGCTGGCCTCGTCGGTGACGTCGCAAGGCAGCACCAGCTTGGCGCCCACCGAATCCGCGAGCGGCTTCACGCGCTTCAGCAGCGCGTCGCCCTGATAGGTGAAGGCGAGCTCGGCGCCGTGCTGAGCGGCGGTCTGGGCAATGCCCCAGGCGATCGAGCGGTCGTTGGCGACGCCCATGATCAGGCCGCGCTTGCCTTCCATGAGCGGCTTCGGGTTCGACATCCGGACCTCGTTTTCCTTGGTGTTCGGCGGTTCATGAAAAAGTGTGGCGCATCCTACACGAAACCCCCGCCCGGTCAAACCGGACGGGGCACCATATGGGCAACCACCGCGGGAGGACTTGCATGACGGCGCCCACCGCGGACAAGCGTGGCCGGTTCCGATGGCCGTCGCGCCTCGTGCGCATGGCGCAGGAGGCGTGGGGCTTCATCAGCTATTCGGCGCTGCGCTTCTACAACGACAACTGTTTCCAGACGGCGGCGTCACTGACCTACACGTCGCTGCTGGCCATCGTTCCGATGATGACCATCGGATTCGCCATCTTCTCGGCCTTCCCGGCGTTCAGCGCGCTGCAGACCCGCGTGCAGGAGCTGATCTTCCGAAACCTCGTGCCGCAGATCGGTGACGCCATCCTGGAATACCTCGGCCACTTCATGGCCAACGCCGGGCAGATGCCGATCTTCGGCGTCATCGGGCTGGCGGTGTCGGCGGTGCTGCTGATCTGGACCATCGAGGGCTCGTTCGCCGCCATCTGGCGCGTCAAGGAGCCGCGCTCGCTGGTCACCCGCATCCTGTCGTTCTGGGCCATCGTGTCGCTGACGCCGCTGTTCGCCGGGGCGAGCCTGTCGCTGTCCGGCTCATTGTGGTCGGCGCTGCAGCTCGTGCACCTGGAGGAACTGGCCGATCCGGTGGCCGGCTTCGCCGGGGTGCTGCCCTTCTTCCTGCAGGTGATCGGCTGCACGCTGCTCTACCTCGTCATCCCCAACCGCACCGTGGACCTGATGGACGCGCTGTGCGGTGGCGTCTTCGGTTCGCTGATGCTGGAGGGGTCGAAGGCGCTGTTCGCCTGGTACATGCGGGAGTACCCGGCCTACCAGACCATCTACGGCGCGCTCTCCACCGTGCCGATCTTCCTGTTCTGGCTGTACATCGCGTGGTCCACCGTGCTGTTCGGCGCCGTCATCACGGCGGCGTTGCCGGAATGGCGCGCCGGCCGCATCACCCGCAGCGGGCCGGAGGGGCTGCTGCCCGCCCAGCGCCTGAGCCTGGCGCTGGCTGTGCTGCACGAGCTGATGGACGCCAGCCGCCTCGGCGTCGGCCTGCGCCGGCGCACCATCGTGGGGCGGGTGCCGGTGGGGGCGGTGCTGATCGACGGCATCCTGGAGCAACTCCGCGATGCGCACTGGGTGGCGCACACCACACGCGACTCCTGGGTCATCACCCGCGACCTGGGCGAGGCGACGCTTTTCGACCTGATGAAGGCGCTGGGCATCGGCCTGCGCGGCTCCGTCAAGGGGCTGGGCGGCCTGGAACTGCCCTGGCAGGAGCGCACCTCGCAGATCCTCGAGGCCGCCGAGCAGAATCAGCAGGAGATGCTGGGCGTGCCGTTGAAGGTGCTGCTGTCCGACGAGGACCAGGGCGGCGGGGCGGCGGCCGGCGGCGGGGCGGTGCCGTTGCGCCCGGGGCGGGAGCGGCGGGCCCAGCATTAGGGCGCGGGCAATAGCGTTTGAACACCTGTTCATGTTCTGCTATCCGTCGCCCAACCGCCGCTGGCGGTGTGTCGAATGCACTACCGCCGGCGGCCTGACCCATGAGCTTCGCGACCGCGCTCGTCCTCGCTTTCAGCCTGTCGATGGATTCCTTCGCGGCGGCGCTCGGCACCGGCGCCGTGCTGCGCCGTCCCGGTGCGTGGGAGGCGCTGCGCGTCGGCATCATGTTCGGCGGCGTGCAGCTCGCCATGCCCATGCTGGGCTTCGTGCTTGGCCTGACCTTCGCCACGTATGTGGAGGCGGTTGACCACTGGATCGCCTTCCTGCTTCTGCTCGGCATCGGTGGCAAGATGCTGTGGGAGGGCGTCTCGGCCGACGAGGACGAGGAGGACGGCCTCTGCGGCCGGCCCGGCCTCACCCAGCTTTTCCTCACCGCGGTGGCGACGTCGATCGACGCGGCGGCGGTGGGGGTGACGCTGGCGGTGATGGACGTCGACATCGTCGGCGTCTGCGTGCTGATCGGGCTGGTCACCTTCGGGCTCGCGTCGGGCGGCGTGCTGATGGGCCGTGCCGTCGGACCGCTGATCGGGAAGCGTGCCGAAATCCTGGGCGGCCTCGGCCTCATCGCCATCGGTGCCAAGATCCTCATCGAACACACGCTGATGTGACCACGAACCCTCCCCCCGCTTTCGGCGGGGGAGGGTGTGAGTGTCACGCCGTCCGGATCGTTCGGATGAAGTCATCCACTTGCCGCGCCAGCGCGGCGGACTGGGTGGTCAGGTCGGAAGCGGCGCGCAGCACCTCGGCGGCGGCGCCGCCGGCCTCCAGCGCGGCCTGGTTGACGCCGGTGATGTTGCGGGTGACCTCGGTGGTGCCCTCCGCCGCCTGCTGCACGTTGCGGGAGATTTCGCCGGTGGCGGCGGTCTGCTCCTCCACGGCGGAGGCGATGCCCGTGGCGATCTGGTTCACCTTCTGGACTGTCTCGGCGATGGAGCGGATGGCGCCCACCGCGTCCATGGTCTCCTTCTGGATCGCCTGGACCTGACCGGAAATCTCCTCGGTGGCTTTCGCGGTCTGGTTGGCCAGTGACTTCACCTCGCTCGCCACGACCGCGAAGCCCTTGCCGGCTTCGCCCGCGCGGGCCGCCTCGATGGTGGCGTTCAGCGCAAGCAGATTGGTCTGCCCGGCGATGTCGTTGATGAGCTGGACGACGGTGCCGATCTTCTGCGCGGCGTCGGCCAAGCCCTCGACCATGCCGTTGGTACGCTCGGCCTCCTCGACGGCGGTCTGGGTGATGCGCGCCGACTCCTCGACCTGCCGGGCGATCTCGCCGATGGAGCCGGCCAGTTCCTCGGCGGCGGCGGCGACGGTCTGCACGTTGGCGGAGGCCTGCTCGGTGGCGGCGGCGACGGCGGATGCCTGCCGGGTCGTCTCCTCGGCGACGGAGGACATGCTCTGCGCGTTGCCCTGGAGCTGCGCGGCGGAGGAGGACACGGCGCCGACCACACCCTTCACCGAACTTTCGAAGTTGTCGGCCAGTTGGTTCATCATGCGCTTCTTCTCCTCGGCGGAGCGCTGCTCGGCCAGCCTGGCCTCCTCTTCCATGCGGTGGTTGCGGATCAGGTTCTCCTTGAAGACCTGCATGGTGCCGGCGATGGCGCCGATCTCGTCCTTGCGGCCGACTCCGTAAATGTCCACGGTGGTGTCGCCGTCGGCAAGCCGCTTCAGGCTGTCCACCGATGTGGCCACCGGCCGGCCGATGCCGAACTGCGCGATCAGGTAGCCGACGGCAATGCCGCCCAGGATGCCGACGACGGCAACGGCGACGACCAGCGTCCGGATTTCCCGCGCGTGTTCGTCGGCGGCCTGGGCTGTGGTTTCCGCTTTCTTGTCGGAATACTGGTTGTAGGCTCGCATCGCTTCCTGCAGCCGGGTCGCGGCGGCGCGCGATGCCAGCGCGGAATCGACGATCTCCTGGCGCGCCTTCTCGTTGGTGACCTGGCTGCCGTTGCGCTTGGCTACGGTGAGCGTGTCGCCGAGTTCCTTGGCGTAAGCGGCGTAGGCCGCGTCCACCGCCCGCAGCAGGTCCGCCTGACGCAGGTCCGCGGTGCCCTTCAGTCGCGACAGCCGCTCTTCCATCTGCTGACGCTCTTCGCGAATCACAGTCTCGGCGTCCGTGAGCTGGCTTGGCGACGGGTCGGCGGCGGCGCGGAATTCCGCGCGGTTGAGGGCGATGACGTTCTGGTTGACCCGCGCGCCCGTCAGCGCCTCGCCGCCGGCCAATTCCACCTCGCGCGTGTCGGTGGTGAGTTCGTGCAGGCCGTTGACGCTGATGACGCTGATCAAGGCCATGATCGCCGCCATCAACCCGACGACGATGAGCACCTTATACAGGATCCGGATATCGCTGAACCGCATGGGATCACCTCGCGTGCTTCTTGTTTGTATCGAGTCGATACTTGCTCACGCAGACGAGGTAAGTCTATCAGACGGAGGTTTGGATCCTCTCCTTTCCACCAATAAAATGATATATCCATAAAGGAGTAGAGGCGCCGGTCCGGCGTTACTCCAGCCCCGCCTTCTTGCGCACATCGTAGCTGCGCTTGGCCGCCCACTTCTCCATGAACTGGACCAGTTCGGTATCGGGTGGGTCGGGCAGGACGACCTTCAGCTTCACGTACTGATCGCCGGTCTGCTTGGACTTCTGGCTGACCACGCCCTTGCCGCGCAGGCGCAGGACCGATCCCGTGTTGGAGCCGGGGGGCACCTTCACGGCGACCGGGCCGCTGACGGTGGGCACGCGGATTGTGGCGCCGAGAATCGCTTCGTTCAGCGTCACCGGCACTTCCACGTGGATGTCGCCGTCCTGGCGGGTGAAGTGCGGGTGCGGTTCGACGTGCACCTCGATGATGGCGTCGCCGGCCGGAGCGCCGCCCAGGCCGGGCAGGCCCTGGCCCTTCAGGCGCAGCTTCTGCTCGTTCTCGGTGCCCGGCGGGATGGCGACGTCGATGCTCTTGCCGCTGGACAGGCTGATGCGCCGCTTGGACCCGACCGCCGCCTCGATGAACGGCACGGTGACGGAATAGGCGATGTCCGTGCCCTTCGCCTTGACGCCGGCTCCGCCGTCCGCCCGCTTGCGCCGCCCGCCGCTGAACAGGTCGGAAAACCAGTCGTCGTTGCCATCGAACTTGGCGAAGGGGTCCTCCGCCTTTTGGCGCGCGTGCGTGCGCCCGCGCGCCGACGAGGAGGAGTAGGAACGGTGCCCGGAGTGCCGTTCCGCACCCGAGCCGTCGATCTCCCCGCGGTCGAAGCGGGCGCGTTTCTCCGGGTCCGACAGGACGGAGTAGGCGGCGGAGATTTCCTTGAACCGCTCCTCGTTGCCGGCATTCCCCGGCCTGAGGTCGGGGTGATGCTCCTTGGCGAGCTTGCGATACGCCTTCTTGATATCCTCGGCGCTGGCGGAGCGCGAGACGCCGAGGACGTGATACGGATCGCGGATGTTGGCCACGTGCAGACGAATCCCGCCCCGGCAGCCGGGGCAAAGCGCCCGCCCCGCGAGGCGCGGGGCCTGGGCGGAAGTGTCAGAATCAGTTCACGATCTTCCACGTTCCGTCGGGCTGTTTGCAAGCGGTTCCATAGGCGAGTTCCGTCCGGCCGTTCACCGTCACCGTCTGCTGGTACTCCCGGCAATAATGGCCGCGGCTGTCATAGCCGTCGCGGGTGGAGGTGATGGTGCCGTTGTTGCCCGACTGCGGGTTGTTCCAGGAGATGCGCTCGCCGACCGGGGCGGCGTAGGCGCGGCTGGCCGCCTGCGACGCGTACTGCTGGTCCGCCTTGTCGAGCGAGCCACCGATCTCGCGGCCGATGAAGGCGCCGAGCAGGGTGCCCACGCCGGTGGCCACCAGCTTGCCGGTGCCGCCGCCGAACTGCGAACCGATCACGCCGCCGGCGAGGGCGCCGCCGACGGTGCCGACGGTCTCCTTGGTGCCGCCGGTCTGACAGCCGGCCAGCAGGGCCGCGGCCGCGATCACAGGAATGAGCTTCTTAGCGAACATCGATGCATGCCTCGACAGATTGCCCGCGGTCTCCCCCCATCCATCGTCCGGCGGGGCCACGGCGCGATGGACATTGGTATAGGCTAACCTATGCTCCGTGTGAATTGGCCAGTGACAAGAAGAACCGGGAACGAGAAGGACGGCTGTCATGAGCGACCTTGACGAACAGGACCCCTACGCGGCCTTCGCCGCCTGGATGGCCGAAGCCGAGAAGACCGAGCCGAACGACCCCAACGCCATGGCGCTCGCCACCGCGGACGCCGAGGGGCGGCCGTCGGTGCGCATGGTCCTGTTGAAGGGCTGCGACGCCCGCGGCTTCGTCTTCTACACCAACACGCAAAGCCGCAAGGGCGAGCAACTGCTGGCCAACCAGCACGCCGCCCTGTGTTTCCACTGGAAATCGTTGCGGCGTCAGGTGCGGGTCGAGGGGACGGTCGAAACGGTGACCGACGCCGAGGCCGACGCCTACTTCGATTCGCGCCCGCGGGAGAGTCGCATCGGCGCCTGGGCCTCACAGCAGTCGCGCCCGCTGGAGGGGCGCTGGGAACTGGAGAAGCGGGTGGCGCAGTTCGCCGCCAGGCACGCCGTCGGCCACGTGCCGCGCCCGCCGCACTGGACGGGTTTCCGCGTCCTGCCCGAGCGCATCGAGTTCTGGCAGGACCGCCCCTTCCGTCTGCATGAGAGAATTCTGTTCTTGCGCGCCGGCGAAGGCTGGACGACCCAGCGCCTGTACCCCTAAAACGCCGCGCACCGGCTTTTCGGGCAGATCAGGGAGGAACGGCCATGGATGGGCGCACGGCGCACGGCGCCGCCGGCGTGTCCGACGGCGACCGGCTGCGGCAGCGGGCGACCTACGCCAGCGTCGGCGTGGCGCTGACGCTGATCGTCGCCAAGTTGGCCGCCTACCTGATGACGGAGTCGGTGAGCGTCCTCTCCTCGCTCATCGACTCCTCGACCGACCTGATGGCGTCCGTTGTGACGCTGCTGGCCGTGCGGCATGCCCTGCGCCCGGCCGACTCCGCGCACCGCTACGGGCACGGCAAGGCGGAGGCGCTGGCGGCGCTGGCGCAGGCGGCGTTCATCGGCGGTTCGGCCGCGTTCCTCGCCATCGAGGCGGTGCGCCGCGTCCTCACGCCGCAGCCGGTCACGCAGGGCGCCATCGGCATCGCCGTCATGGTTCTTTCCATCGTGCTGACCGCCGCGCTGATCGCCTTCCAGCGCCACGTTGTGGCGCGCACGGGTTCGGTCGCCATCGGCGCCGACCGTCTGCACTACGCGGGCGACCTGCTGATGAACTCGGCGGTCATCGCGGCGCTGCTGCTCACCGCCTGGACCGGCGTCGCCGCCATCGACCCGCTGTTCGGCCTGGGCATCGCCGCTTTCCTGCTGAAGGGCGCCTGGGGCGTCGCCAAGGAAGCGCTGAACGTGCTGATGGACCGTGAGCTGCCGGAAGCGGAGCGCGCGCGCATCACCGGCCTCGTGGTCGCGCATTCCGGCGCCAAGGGCATGCACGACCTGCGCACGCGCTCCACCGGCACCGGCGTCTTCATCGAACTGCACCTGGAACTGGACCCCGCGATCAACGTGGTGCAGGCGCACGACATTACCGACGCGGTCGAATGCGACCTGCGCGCCGCTTTCCCGAACGCCGAGGTCATCATCCACCAGGAACCCGCCGGTCTGGCCGACGAGCGCCTCGACAACCGCATCGCGGGGGCGTAGGGCTGGCCACGCCCGCTTTCGGCGAGATTCAGGAAGCATATGCAATCAAGTGGAACCTTGCCTATCCGTCGGTATGCCGTAACCAAAGTGCGACTTTAGTCCGGGGTGCCGGATAGAACGCCTGTCCGATGTTGCGATTTTGCAAGAAAGTTGCAATAATTGAGTCGGGGAGTGAACCTTTTCTCCACCACAAAAAAACAAGCGGCGGACGATAATGGATAGCACGTTCGGCAACCGCACGTACCTCATCGCCGATATTGCTGCGGAAGCGGGAACCCTCGGTATCGAGATCGCGGACGTAGCCGGCCATGTCGAGGACGTGAGCGGTCGAATCAACAAACAGGCGGAAGTCTTCGCACAACTCCGGGAGACCGGTGCGAAGATGACCTCCAGCACCCGGAACATCTCGGCGGCCTCGTCGATTGCCCGCACGGTGACCGAGCGGGCGCGGCAGGAGGTGGAGACGTCGCACGACCGCGTCCAGCAGTCGCTGTCCGACATCCACACCCTGGTTGCCGCGGTCGGCGGCATGGAAAGCCAGATCGCCGGCCTGCGCGAGGCGCTGGAGCGCGTCGGCAAGGTCGCCAAGGAGATCTACGCGATCGCCAAGCAGACCAACCTGCTGGCGCTGAACGCGACGATCGAGGCGGCGCGCGCGGGCGAGGCGGGCCGCGGCTTCGCCGTCGTGGCGGGCGAGGTGAAGGCGTTGTCCACCAAGACCTCGGAAGCCACCGCCGAGATCGACGCGACGCTGAAGTACCTGAACGAGCAGGCGCAGCGTCTGATGACCGAAAGCTCGGCCTCGGCCAGCAAGGCGCGTGCGGTCAGCGAGGGCACGGTGTCCATCGGCGCGGTGATCGACACGGTGGGTCGCGCCATGTCGGAGCTGACCAGCGAGACCGACAAGATCGATCACGCAGCGTCCGAGATCGGCGAGAACTGCCTGGAGCTGGAGCGCGAGATCGGTGACCTCGCGGTCGGCGTCCAGCTCTCCAACGAAAACCTCGGGCAGGCCCGCGACCGCATCAACAACCTGCTGGGCATGGGCGAGCGCCTGATCGGCATCACCGCCGAACTGGACGTGGAAACGGTGGACACGCCGTTCATCCGTGCCGCCCAGCAGGGCGCCGCCAAGATCTCCGCCGCCTTCGAGGACGCGCTGGCGCGTGGCGAGATCGGCGAATCCGACCTGTTCGACCAGACCTACGTGCCGGTGCCGGGTTCGAACCCGCAGCAGTTCACGACCCGCGCCATCAACTTCCTCGACCGTGTCCTGCCGGGTATCCAGGAACCCGTGATAGCCGAGAACGACCGCGTGGTGTTCTGCGTGGCGCTGGACACCAACGGTTACCTGCCGACGCACAACAGGAAGTTCAGCCAGCCGCAGGGACCCGACCCGGTGTGGAACGCCGCCAACTGCCGCAACCGCCGCATGTTCAACGACCGCGTCGGCCTGTCCGCCGGCCGCAACGTCAAGCCGTTCCTGTTGCAGACCTATCGCCGCGACATGGGCGGCGGCAAGTACGCGCTGATGAAGGACGTCTCGGCTCCCGTGATGGTCCGCGGCCGCCATTGGGGCGGGTTGCGGGTGGCCTACAAGGTGTGACGACAACGCCCTCTCCCGCCGCACGCTGACCAGAGGCCAGCGCACGGCGGGAGAGGGAAGGGGCCCACGAAGTGGGAAGGATGTTGGGGCTCGACCCAACCTACGCCGGATCCTTGCCGCCGTCTTTCTTTCGTCGTCCATGAAACACCCCACCCGCGCGGCCGTTTGCCTTGCGGGAGGGCCCCATGGACCTTGACGTTCTTCTGCTCAGCCGGCTGCAGTTCGCCTTCACGATCGGCTTCCATATCCTGTTTCCCACCTTCACCATCGGCCTGGGCCTGTTCCTGGTCGTGCTGGAGGCGCGTTGGCTGTTCTGGGGCGAGCAGGGAGCGTACCGCCTGGCCCGCTTCTGGAGCGGGGTGTTCGCGCTGGCGTTCGGCGTCGGCGTGGTGTCGGGGCTGGTGCTGTCCTACGAACTGGGCACCAACTGGGCACGCTTCTCCGCGTACACCGGCAACCTGCTGGGCCCGATCATCAGCTACGAGGTGCTGACCGCCTTCTTCCTGGAGGCCGGGTTCCTCGGGATCATGCTGTTCGGCTGGACACGGGTGGGGCCGCGCGTGCACTTCTTCGCCACCTGCATGGTGGCGTTGGGCACCATCATTTCCGCCTTCTGGATTTTGTCCGGCAATTCGTGGATGCAGACGCCGGCCGGCTATGCCGTCGAGGACGGGCGGGTGATCGCCACCGACTGGTGGGCGGCGGTGTTCAACCCCTCCTTCCCCTACCGCTTCGCGCACATGGTGGTGGCGGCGCTGCTCGCCTCGGCTTTCGCCATCGCCGGGGTGGCGGCGTGGTACCTGCTGCTGGGCGTGCACGAGGAGTTCGCGCGGCGGACCTTCTCGCTGGCCATGTGGATGGCCGCCGTGGCGGCGCCGACGCAACTGGTGATCGGCGACCTGCACGGGCTGAACACGCTGGCCCACCAGCCCATGAAGGTCGCCGCCATGGAATCGCTGTGGGACACGCAGCGCGGCGCCCCCTTCGTCCTCTTCACCATCCCCGACGAAGCGGGCGAGCGCAACCGGGCCGAGGTCGCCATCCCCCGCGCCGGCAGCCTGATCCTGACGCACAGCCTGGACGGCGAGGTGAAGGGATTGAAGGAGGTGCCGCCGCAGGACCGCCCGCCGGTCGCCATCGTCTTCTTTGCCTTCCGCATCATGGTGGGCATCGGCCTGCTGTTCATCGCCGTGGCGGCCGTGGGGCTGTGGCTGCGCCGGGAGGGGCGGCTGTACACGGCGCGCTGGTTCCACCGGCTGTGCCTGTGGGTGTCCCCGCTGGGCTTCGTGGCGGTGCTGGCCGGCTGGACGGTGACCGAGGTCGGGCGCCAGCCGTGGATCGTCCACGGATTGCAGCGCACGGCCGACGCGGTGTCGCAACTACCGGCGGCGTCGGTGGCGACGACGCTGGCGCTGTTCGTCGCCGCCTACACGGTGCTGCTGCTGGCCTTCCTGGCGTTCTTCCTGCGGATGGTGCGCAACGGTCCCAACTACACGCTGGAACCGCCGCACTTCCAGGACAAGGCGCGCACCATCTACGGCCGGCATCCCGCCCGCGGCACGGCGGCGGAGTGAGGGGGTAGGGCATGCCATTCGACGCCGGCCTCTTCGACCTGCCGCTGCTGTGGAGCGCCATCATCGCGCTGGGCGTCTTCATGTACGTGCTGCTCGATGGCTTCGACCTGGGCGTGGGCATCCTGTTCCCCTTCACCAGCCGGCGCGAGGAGCGTGACGCCATGATGAACAGCGTCGCCCCCGTATGGGACGGCAACGAGACGTGGCTGATCCTCGGCGGCGCCTCGCTGTTTGGGGCCTTTCCGCTGGCCTACGCCACACTGCTGCCGGCGCTGTACCTGCCGGTGATGGTGATGCTGTTCGGCCTGATCTTTCGCGGCGTGGCGTTCGAGTTCCGCTTCAAGGCGCGGGAGCGGCAGGGGTGGTGGGACGCCTCGTTCTTCGTCGGTTCCCTGGTGGCGACCTTCGCGCAAGGGGTCGTGCTGGGCGCCTTCATTACTGGCCTGGCCGTGGAGGCGGTGCCGGAGGGGGGCTGGCGCTACACCGGCGGCCCGTTCGGCTGGCTGACGCCGTTCAGCCTGATGACCGGTGTCGGGCTGGTGTGCGGTTACGCGCTGTTGGGCGCCACGTGGCTGGTGATGAAGACGGACGGCCGGCTGCAGGACAAGGCCTTCCGCGCGGCGCGGCGGCTGACGGCGCTGGTGGTGCTGTTCATCGCGGTGGTCAGTGTGTGGACGCCGCTCGCCCACCCGGACATCGAGGCGCGCTGGTTCCGCTGGCCGAACCTGCTTTACCTCTCACCGGTGCCGCTGGTGACCGGGGCGGTGGTTCTGTCGCTGTGGGCGGCGCTGGGCCGGCGGCGGGAGACGGCGCCCTTCGTGCTATCCATGCTGCTGTTCCTGCTGGCCTATCTGGGCCTCGCGATCAGCCTGTGGCCCTACGTGGTGCCGCGCGCGCTGACCATCTGGGACGCCGCATCGCCGCCGGACAGCCAGCTCTTCCTGCTGGTGGGGGTGGCGGTGCTGCTGCCGATCATCCTGGCTTACACCGCCTTCTCCTACCGCGTCTTCCGCGGCAAGGTGGCGGATTCGCACGGGTATCACTGACGTCAGCGGCTGCGCCCCTGGTTGAGCGCGGCACGCAGCGGTGAGGCGTGACGGTGCGGATCACAGTCCGCTGTGGGGGTCTGTGCGGGCACGGCCGGGCGCACCACCGCATCAATGGCTGCCGCCATGGCCGGGTCCGGCACACCGGAGCGGCGCTGCTCCGCCACGTCGCGGGCAAGCCGATGCGCGTGGTCGATGATGCGATGTCGGAAATCATGGTCCAGCGCGTCGAAGGCTGCCTTGGCCAGCGTCAGGTTCTCGGCGGTTGGCGTCACCGCCGCCGTCTCCAGCGCACGCTCCAGCAGGCGGAACTCGACGATGCCCGGCACCCGCTCGCGGTGTACCGCATCCGCAAGGACGCGGATGGCATTGGGGGTGGTATCGGCCGGCCGCAGAGTCATGGCTGCAAGAGTAGAATGCGCGCCCGGCTGCGGGAAGGCGATGGCACAATTTGTCGAAACTCGCTGCATATTCGGGTCTGCATTTTCACCGTTTGTTACAACTCGGACATTTCCCTGAAACATGCGGGGCCTATCCCTTCAGGGGAGCGAGGACCGCATGCTATGCTGAACGACGTGCATCAGGCAGAGGGCGACATCATCGACGCGGCGACCGTCTGCGTTGTTGCGGCCGACGTCATCTCGGCCCAGCAGAAGCAGGCCATCCTGGGCAAGCTCGCGCGGTTTCGGGACGAGCGCGGCTGCGCCCATCTGGTGTGCAGCGCGTGCGAACACCGCGCCGGCTGCGAACGGCGTGTCTTCGACATCATGGGACAGCATTGATGCCAGAGGCGCTTGATGGCTTCCATCGGGCGCCTTTGGCACAAACCCGACAGCGCATTGGGCAGCAATGCGCGAAAGGGTCATACGGCCGGCCGAACATGGAAGCATTCATGTGCCGGCGCGTATGATCGCGGCCTGTGACGACCGTCACTGCACGCGCTCGCATGTGTGCTAGAATGTCGCATTTGGCTGGCGCGTGCTGTCGGCCGCGCATTCGGCACTGGGCGGGCGCATGGGCTTCACTCTCACCTTCTGGGGCGTGCGGGGCACGGTGCCGTGCCCGATGGTGTCCTGCATGGGCTATGGCGGCAACACGAGCTGCGTCGAACTGCGCGTCGGCGGCCAGAGCCTGATCCTCGACGCCGGCACCGGCATCCGCGCGCTCGGCCGGCGCCTGCTGGACGAGGGTGAGAGCAAGGCCACGCTGCTGCTCAGCCACACCCACCTCGACCACATCGCCGGCTTTCCGTTCTTCGCCCCAGCCTACACGCCGGGATTCGCGCTGCGCATCGTTTCTGCTCACCGCGACGGTGCCCCCGGGATCGAGGCGGTGCTGGCGCGCCAGATGGAACAACCGCTGTTCCCGGTGCCGCTCGCCACGCTGGCCGGCGACCTCAGCTTCGTCGAGGTGGTGGCGGGCACGGCCTTCCCCCTGGAGGACGGCATCCGCGTGCGCACCGCCGCGCTGAACCACCCGGACGGCGCCACCGGCTACCGGGTCGAGCACGCCGGCAAGGCGGTCTGCTACGTCACTGACACCGAACACGTGCCCGGCCAGCCGGACCAGAACGTGCTGGACCTGATCGCCGGCGCCGACCTCGTGCTGTATGACAGCACCTACACGGATGCGGAGTGGGCGCAACGCGTCGGCTGGGGGCATTCGACCTGGACAGAGGGCGTGCGGCTGTGCCGGGCGGCCGGCGTCAAGCGGCTGGCGCTGTTCCATCACGACCCCGACCGCGACGACGTCGGCATGGCCGCGCTGGAGGCCGAGGCGCAGGCCGCCTGGCCCGGCCATGTCTTCGCCGCGCGCGAAGGCGCGACCGTGGACCTGCTGGCGCGGTAGCCGCGGGGCCAAGGCGCCGCTATAAGCGGAACCTCCTTCCGCTGCTGTCCGTCCCCTCCATGACCGCCACCGTCGTCGCGCTGTTCGCCGCCACCTATCTGGGCATGGCGCTGGGGCGCCTTCCGGGTCTCGCCATCGACCGCACGGGGATCGCGCTCGTCGCCACCATCGCGCTGTTGGGTGTCGGCGCGCTGGACGAGGGGCAGGTCGTCGCGGCGATCGACTTCCCGACGCTGTTCATCCTGTTCGGCCTGATGATCCTGTCGGCGCAGTACGCGGCCAGCGGCTTCTATGACTGGTGCGCGCTACGCATCGCCCGCAGCGCCCGGTCGCCGGAGCGGCTGCTGGCGGTGACGGTGGCCGTGGGCGGGGCGCTGTCGGCGGTGCTGGCCAACGACGTGGTGGTGTTCGCCATGACGCCGATGCTGTGCGTCGGGCTCCAGGCGCGCGGGCTCGACCCGCGGCCGTACCTGATCGCGCTGGCCGGCGCGGCCAACGCCGGCTCGGCCGCCACGGTGATCGGCAATCCGCAGAACATCCTGATTGCACAGACCGGCGGGCTGGACTTCTGGCGCTTCCTGGCGGTGTGCGGCGTGCCGGCCCTGATCGGGCTGGTTGTTGTCTACATGGTGGTCCGCCGGGTGTGGCGCGCCCGGCTGGCGCTGCCCGGCGGCGCGCCGGACGACGTGGTGCGGGTGGTGGAGGTCGACCGTTGGCAACTGCGCAAGGCGGTGGCGGCGACCGTCGTGCTGCTGGCGCTGTTCGCCTCGCCCATGCGGCAGGACATCGGCGTGCTGATCGTCGCAGGCGCCATGCTGGTCAGCCGGCGGCTGGCGACGCGCGGCATGCTGGGCATGGTGGACTGGCACCTGCTGGTGCTGTTCGCCGGGCTGTTCGCGGTCAACCACGCGCTCGGCCTCACCGGCATCCCGGCGGAGGCGGTGGCGCGCCTGTCGGCGGCCGGCTGGTGGCCGGACCGGCTGGCGGTGATGACGCCGCTGGCGCTGGTCGCCAGCAACACCATCGGCAACGTGCCGGCCGTCGTGCTGCTGCTCAAGGCCTGGGCGCAGCCGCCGGAAGGGGCGCTGTACGGGCTGGCGCTGCTGTCCACGCTGGCCGGCAACCTGATGCTGACCGGCAGCCTGTGCAACATCATCGTCGTCGAGCGCGCCGCGCTGGCGGGCGTGCGCCTGGGCTTCGCCGAGCACGCGCGTTGCGGCGTGCCGATGACGCTGCTGTCCATGGCCGTCGCGGTCGCCTGGTTGTGGGCGACCGGCTGGATGGCGTTCGCGTAGGCGTTCTCGCCCGATAATTGGAACGCCGGCCCCGCTTGCGCTACGCTTGACCGTCGCAGGGCGGAGGAGCGGTCCGTGAGCCTCGTCGAGCAGTTCATCGAATTCATCGATTCCACCCGCACCCCGTCGGTGCGCGAGCTGAGCCGGCGCGTGCTGCACAAGTGCCGGGAACTGACCGGGGCCGAGGCCGGCACCATCTTCATCCTGCGCGGCCGTGGCCGGACGCGGCACCTGGAGGCGGTCAGCGTGCAGAACGACGCGGTGCGCACCGTCGGACGCAGCTTCGTCATTCCGGCCGACACCTCCTCCATTGCCGGGGCGGTGGCGCTGACCGGGGAGACGGTGTTCGTCGATGACGCCTACGCCATCCCACCGGACCGCCCCTATCGCTTCAACCCGTCCTTCGACGAGAAGACGGGATTTCGCACCCGCTCCATTCTGGCCTTTGCGCTGAAAGGCTTCGACAGCAAGCCCGAGGGGGTGGTGCAACTCATCAACCGGCGCGACGGCGATGCGGTGAAGCCCTTCCTGCCCGAGCACGAGGCGATGATAGCGCCGGTCAACCACATCGTCGGCCGCGCGCTGGAGCGCGCGGTCATGGTGGAGAACCTGGCCGAGAGCAACCGCCGCCTGCGCCAGCAGCGCGAGACCATCGCCACCCTGCACGCGGATACCGAACGCGCCTTCATGGTGTCGGTCCAACTCCTCGCCCGCGCGGCCGAGATCCACGACGAGGACACCGGCAATCACATCCTGCGCGTCAACGAATACGCTCACGCGCTGGCCCGCCGCGCCGGCTGCCGCAAGGCATTCTGCGACGAGATCCGCTACTCCGCCGCCCTCCACGACGTCGGCAAGATGAGCGTCGATCAGGCGGTTCTGCACAAGAAGGGCCGCCTCGACCCGCACGAACTGGCCGAGATGCGCCGCCACCCCGTGTACGGCTGGGAGATCCTCAGCACCTCCGACCGGCTGCGCATGGCCGCTGAGATCGCGCTCTGCCATCACGAACAGTGGGCCGGCACCGGCTACCCCGAGGGACGCAAGGGGGAGGAGATTCCGCTGTCCGCCCGTATCGTGGCGATTGCCGACTGCTACGACGCGTTGCGCAGCGTGCGCCCCTACAAGCCCGGTTTCAGCCACGCCGAGGCGCTGGCGATCATGACCCTGGGCGACGACCGCATCGACCCGGCGAGCCATTTCGACCCGCGCCTGTTGGCGCTGTTCGCCCAGCACCACGAAGAGTTTGCCCGCATCTGGAACGAGTTGAGGGACGAGGCGCCCGCGTCAACCCCGGCGTGAGTGCCGCCGTTGCGTCGAATTGCTGCACTGCACCGGAAGGATCCTGCGTGCGGTCTCCTCCCCCATGTGCTAACTCTTTGGCGGTATGCCTTAGGAGTAGCGCGGCAAACGATGATGGCCAACGGCGTCGACTATCACGAGCTTGTCTGGAGTGACGATCTGTCGTTGGGTGTCGAGGAGATCGACGCCCAGCACAAGGAATGGATCGACCTCGTCCACCGCTTCCAGATGGCCGTGGTCGAGGGCCGCTCGCGCGAGGAGGTGTACGACACACTGGCCGCGGCCGTCTTCTACACCGAGAAGCACTTCGCTCATGAAGCGGAACTGATGCAGGAAGCGGGCTACCCGTTCATCGACGATCACATGGTGCAGCATGATCTGGCGCGCCAGCGGATCCATGCCTTCACCACCGGTACCGTGCCGGAGGAGGGGATCTGCGAGTATCTGGCCGAATTCCTGCCGCAGTGGCTGATGCTGCACATCAACTCGTCCGACCGCAAGTTCGCGCGCTGGTTGAACGGCGCCGACCAGCACCCCTGCGCACCGGCCGGCACCCCCTCCGGCCGCGTGTTCTCCGACATTCCAGTGTAGCAGGGGCGGCGCGGCGCGGGGGGTCAGGCCGGCTTCGGGGCCGGCTCGTCGCGCACGAAGCCCTTGAACATGTCCTCGATCAGTTCCTGGCCGACGTCGCGGGTGATGAACACCAGCTTGGAGCGGCGGTCGTCGTCAGGCCATTCCTCCAGCCGGACGGGCGGGTGGAACATGTGTTGGACGCCATGCACCACGACGGGCATGTCGGTCTCGACGACGTTGAGGATGCCCTTGATGCGCAGCATGTCCGGCCCGCGCACGGTGATCAGCGCCTCCATGAAATCGACGAAGCGGTCCCAGGGGATCGGCTCCTCGACAATCATGCAGAAGGCGCGGACGTGGTCGTCGTGGCGGTTCTCGTCGTGGTCGTGACCGCAGTCCGGCCCGCATTCGGGGCCGTGCTCGTGTCCATGCCTGTGATCGTGCCCGTGGTCGTGATGATGATCATGGTGGTCGTGCCCGTGCTGTTCGCCGCGGTACGCCTCTTCCTTCAGCCAGCGGGCGACGTCCGGGCTCTTGGTCTCGGGATTGTAAAGGCCGGCGTCGAACAGCGTGGCCGGATCGACGGCGCCAAAGGCGGCGGGGATCACCGGGGCGGCCGGATTGAGGGCGGCCAGCCGCTTGCACAGCGCCAGCGTCGTGTTGGGCGTGGCGGCGTCGGTCTTGGTCAGCACGATGCGGTCAGCGACGGCGGCCTGCTTGACGCTCTCCGGGTGCTGGTCGAGCTGTCCGGAGCCGTGCACCGCATCCACCGTGGCGACCACGCCATCCAGGCGGAAGCGCGCGGCCAGCAGCGGGTCGGACATCAGGGTGTGGATGATGGGTGCCGGGTCGGCCAGCCCGGTCGTCTCGACGATGACGCGGTCGAACTCCGGGATCTGGGCGCGCACGCGCTTGAGGAACAGGTCCTTCAGCGTATCGACGAGGTCGCCGCGCACCGTGCAGCACACGCAGCCGCTGTCGAGCACCAGCATGTTCTCGGTCGATTTGGCGACCAGCAGGTGGTCGAGCCCGACCTCGCCGAACTCGTTGATCACCACGGCGGTGCGTGCCATGCCGGGATGGTGCAGCAGGTGCTGGAGCAGCGTGGTCTTGCCGGAGCCGAGGAAACCGGTCAGCACGGACACGGGGAACCGCTGGGTGGAAACGGTGTCGCTCACGGGGTTTTCTCCTGGCAATCGGAACACAGGCCGCGCACCTCGACGGTCGGGCGGCGGACGCGGAAGCCGCGCCCGGCGGCCCCCGCCTGGATGGCATCGCGGATGGACGGGTCATCGATCTCCACCGCCGTGCCGCAGCCCTCGCACACCAGGAACTGTCCGGTGTGCGCACCGCCCGGCGTGGTGCAGCCAACGTAGGCGTTGAGGCTCTCGATGCGGTGGACGAGCCCCTGCTCGACCAAAAATTCCAGCGCGCGGTAGACGGTGAGCGGCGCCGCCGGCTTGCCGCCCTGCTGGCTGAGGTCGTCGAGGATGGCGTAGGCGCCGCGCGGCTTGTGGCTGGTCCACACCAGCTCCAGCACCCGCCGCCGCAGCGACGTCAGCCGCGCGCCACGGGCGGCGCACAGCGCGTCGGCGCGGGTCAGCGCGTCGGCGATGCAGGTGTCGTGATCGTGATCGGCCAGCGTCATGATGTTACGATATAACACTGCCGCCGAGGGACGGAAACCTCGAACGCACGGTCGTCCGCCGGAACGCGAAAAGGGCGGCCCGCCGGCCGCCCTCCTCATGTGCGTGCGGTCCGCCGTCAGGTGCCGACGATGCCGCCGTCCTTCTTCGTGATGGCGACCACCGAGGGGCGCGGGGGCATGTCCGGCTGGAAGTCCGGCCAGCGGGTGGCCGGGTCCTCGAAGCTCGACGTCTTGCCCTTGAACTTGTCCCACTGGTCGACGCCATCGGTGGCCGGGTGCTGCACGGCCACGAACAGCGTGCGGTCGTCCGGCGCGAAGCAGGGGCCGCACATCTCCGCTCCCACCGGCACGCGGAAAAACATCTTCGACAGGCCGCGCAAGCTTCCCTCGGTCTCCACCGCCCACACGCCGTCGGCGGTACCCGACGCCTTCTTCCAGTTCTCGCCCTGGTCGGTGGTCACCCACAGCCGGCCGGCGTTGTCGACGGCGCCGTTGTCGGGGCAGGCGAACATGCCATTCTTGCTGGTGGCGGCGTGGAACTGGCCGCCCACCTCCGGCGCGCCGCCGCGCACCAGCATCTGCCACGCGAACCTTGTGGCGGCGTGGTCGCCGTCCGGCGGCACCAGCTCGACGATGTGGCCCCAGTTGTTGGCTTCGCGCGGGTTGGCGGCGTCCACCTGCGCGGCCGTGCGCTTGCTGTTGTTGGTCAGCATCACGTAGACCTTGCCGGTCTTCGGGTTGACCTCGATGTCCTCCGGGCGGTCCATCTTCGTCGCACCCAGCGCGTCGGCGGCGAGGCGGGCGTTGACGAGCACCGTGGCCTGGTCGGGGAAGCCCTTGTCGACGGTCAGCGGACCCTGGCCGTGCACCAGCGGCAGCCATTCCACCGTCGCGTCGGGGTGGAACTTCGCCACGTACAGCGTGCCCTCGTCCAGCAGGTCCATGTTCGCCGCACGGTTCGCCGGGTCGAACTTCTTGCCGGCGACGAACTTGTAGACGTAATCGAAACGCTCGTCGTCGCCGGTGTAGGCGATCACGGTGCCGTCCTTGCCTACGGCCAGCGAGCAGGCTTCGTGCTTGAAGCGGCCGAGCGCGGTGCGCTTCTTCGGCACGGAGGCCGGGTCGTACGGGTCGATCTCGACGATCCAGCCGAAGCGGTTGGACTCGTTCGGTTCCTTGGCCATGTCGAAACGATTGTGGTGCTGGCCCCAGTTGTACCAATTGCCGGGCAGGCCATAGCGCTTCAGAACCTTGGCGCGCGGGTCGGCGTCGTCCGCCTTGCCCCAGAAGTAGCCGTTGAAGTTCTCCTCCGCCGACAGCCAGGTGCCCCAGGGCGTCATGCCGCCGGCGCAGTTGTTCAGCATGCCGCGGACCCTGGTGCCGGTCGGGTCGCCGGACGTCTTGAGGAGATCGTGGCCGGCGGCCGGGCCGGTCAGCAGGCACTCGGTCTCGCCGGTGATGCGGCGGTTGTAGGGGGACTTCGGATGGTAGGTCCACGCACCATCCACCTTGCGCACCTCGACCACGGTGCCGCCGTGCGCCGCGATCTCGATGTCGACAAGGTCGCTGGTCATGCGGGAGAACTTGGCTTTCTGCTGCTCCTCGCCCACGCCGGGGAACATGACCTCCTCGTCGGTGTACTCGTGGTTCACGCAGAGCAGGCCGTGGTCGGCGCTGGTGGAGCCCGGCGGCAGTGGCGCGTAGCCGACGAAGTCGTTGTTGTAGCCGAATTGCCTGGCTTGGGCTGCGGCGGTCTGCTTCATCGGGTCGAAGGCTGGTGCGTCGGGCAGCACCGGGTCGCCCCAGCGGATCAGCACCTTCGCCTCGTAGCCGGGGGCGACGTGGTGGGTCTCGTCCACCCCATGTTCGATCTCGGTGAAGGTGAAGGCGGGCGCCGGCCCCGCCGCGGCGGCCCCACGGCTTGATGCCAGCAGCCCCGGCCCCAGCAGGGCGCCGGCGGCGGTGGCGGCCAGCATGCCGCGCATCACGCCGCGCCGGCCGTACCGGGCGTTGAGGACGTCGCCCAGCGTCGGGTTGTCCGTGGGGTTGCTGCCGATGTCCTCGATCGCCTCGGCGGTCAGGTAGCTGGTGCCCTTGATGGGGGTGTCCATGATCCCTCCTTTGCGCCCCGCAGGGGCGGTCCCGTGTCGGTGGGGACCATAGACGGCGTCCGTGACACCTTCTTTGCACCCGCATGAACGCCCTGTTAATCCCGTTCCGGCAAGGCCCGGAAGGCGTCCAGCGCACGGTCGCGGGCAGCGGCATGATCGAGGATAGGGTGCGGGTACGTCTTGCCCAGCCGCACGCCGGCCTGCGCCAGCACCGCCGCCGGCGCCAGCCAGGGCTTGTGGATCCAGGCGTCGGGCAAGGCGGCCAGTTCGGGAACCCAGCGGCGGACGTAGTCGCCGCGCGGATCGTAGGTCTCCCCCTGCAAGACCGGGTTGAACACGCGGAAGAAGGGGGCGGCGTCGGCTCCGCAGCCGGCGACCCACTGCCAGTTGGCCGGGTTGTCGGCGGGATCGGCGTCGACCAGCGTGTCCCAGAACCAGCGCGCCCCGGCTTGCCAGGGAATCAGCAGGTCCTTTACCAGGAAGGAGGCGGCCACCATGCGCACCCGATTGTGCATCCATCCCGTGTGCCAGAGCTGGCGCATGCCGGCATCGACGATGGGATAGCCGGTCCGGCCGCGCTGCCAGGCGCCCAGCCCGTCCTCGTCGTCGCGCCAGGGGAAGGCGGTGAAACGCTTGTCCATGGGGGCGTGGGCGAGGCCGGGTTCGTGGTGCAGCAGATGGTGGCAGAATTCCCGCCAGCCGAGTTCGCGCAGGAAGGCCTCGATGCCGGCCGTCGCCTCCGGCTTGGCGTGGGCCGTTATCCGCGCCGCGTGCCAAACCTGCCGCGGGCCGATCTCGCCCCAGCGCAGGTGCGGTGACAGGCGTGAGGTGCCCTCCACGCCGGGGCGGTCCCGTTCGGCCTTGTAGCCGGCGGCGGTGGCGACCAGGAATTCGGCCAGCCGATCGCGCCCGCCATCCTCGCCCGGCTGCCAGTTCTCGCGCAGGCCGCCGGCCCAATCGGGGGCGGTGGGCAACAAGCCCCAGTCGGTCAGGGATGCGCCGGGCAGCGGGCGGGCGAAAGCGGCGAGTCGGGCCGGTGCGGGCATTGGCGCCGATGGCTCCGGCATCGCCAGACATCGGCGCCAGAACGGTGTGAAGACGCGGAAAGGCTGGTCACCCTTGGTGCGCACCGTCCACGGTTCGAACAGGAGGGTGGCGTTGAAGCTCTCGACGCGCAGGCCGCGGCCGCGCAACCCCTCCTTGATGCGGGTATCGCGCACCCGGCCGGCCGTGGCGTAGCGGCGGTTCCACAGCACGGCGCCGGCCCCGGTTTCGGCCACCAGATCCTCGATCACGCGCAACGGATCGCCGCGGCGCAGGAGAAGCGGCGCGCCCAGATGGCCGAGCGCGTCGGACAGCCGCCGCAGGCTGTGGTGCAGCCACCAGCGCGCCGCACCGCCGGGCGGGTGGGGGTCGGCGGGGTCGTCCTCCCAAACGTAGAGAGGCAGGACCGGGTTGCCCGAGGCGGCGGCGGCAGCCAGCGCCGGGTTGTCGGCGAGCCGCAGGTCTTCGCGGAACCAGACAATTATTGGTGCCGAGTCAGGTAACAAAAATTCCGGCATGCGGTATCGTTCTCCAGTGTCTGCGGCGAAGATTTTCTGGCGAATATTCGTTCTGACAAACAACTTCGCCGGGGATTAGAAACAACGAGCCTGTCAATGCCCGAAACCTATGGCTAAGGGCGGGGGCGCATGTTCTACGGCGTGGATTTTCTGGCGGATCACCGATGAATAAAAAATATATATGCACTCGAAACCCTTGGCGGACGGCCCGGCGCGGCTAGGTCTTGCATCGCTCCTGGGGCGGAGCGGGCGCCGGGCAGCCGACGGTGCCTCTCCCCAGCGGGAGGGTTCGAGAGACACCAAACGGAGGACTTCATGTCTCGTCTGATTGCCCTGGCCAAGACCGCCGTCTTGGCAGTGCCTCTGGCGCTCGCCGCGCACGCCGCCAAGGCCGCCGACATCGTCGACACCGCGGCTTCGGCCGGGCAGTTCAACACGCTGGTCGCCGCCGTGAAGGCGGCCGGGCTGGTCGACACGCTGAAAGGAAGCGGGCCGTACACAGTCTTCGCCCCGACCGACGCGGCCTTCGCCAAATTGCCCAAGGGCACGGTGGAGGACCTGCTGAGGCCCGAGAACAAAAGCAAGCTGCGTGCCGTTCTCACCTACCATGTCGTTCCCGGCCGGGTCATGGCCGCCGACGTGACCGGCAAGATGGCGCAGCCCAAGACCGTGCAGGGCAGCACCGTGGACATCGACGCCACCAGGGGCGGCGTCATGGTGGATGCGGCCAAGGTCGTGAAGGCCGACGTCGTCGCGTCCAACGGCGTCATCCACGTCATCGACAGCGTCATCATGCCGAACTGACCCGGCACCCCGGAGGGCTTCGCGGCCCTCCGGCACCCGTCATACGGCGTCGGGCGACAGGCGGCGGCGGGGGAAGGGGAGAAGTTTGCCGCCGCGCATCAGGTGCACCACGAAGTCGCTGTGCAGCAGCCTGCTGATTGCCGGGTCGAGCACGTTGAGCCCGCCGGCGAAGGCGCCGAAGGCCGGCAGGATCAGCTTGGCGCCGTCGGTGACGAAGCAGCGCTCGCGCACCCGCCGGCCGGGCACCAGCACGGCAGCCGCCGGGTGCAGGTGCCCGGACACCTCGCCGGCATCGCCCGGCATCGCCTCGTGCCGGAAGACGAGGGGTCCCATCCGGACCTCTGGCGCTTCTCGGCCGCCCAGGCCCTCGGGCGGCTCCGGGTCGTGGTTGCCGGTGATCCACACCCAGGCGACGGAAGCGGTCAGCGCACGCAGACGGGCGCGGTCGCCTTCGGCCATGCGGCTGGCGGCGCGGCGGTCGTGGAAGCTGTCGCCAAGCGCCAGCACGGTGCGCGGCCGCAGCCGGGCGATGGCCTCGGCCAGCCGATCGAGCGTGGCGCGGGTGTCATAGGGCGGCAGCATCCGCCCGCGCGCGGCGAAGCCGGAGCCCTTCTCAAGGTGCAGGTCGGCGACGGCCAGCACGCCTTCGGCCGGCCAGAACAGCGCGCCCGAGGGATCGGGAAGCAGATCGGCGTCGGCAAGGCGGATCGGCAGGGCGGCGGTCACGCTAGTAGATCAACTCGTTCTCGCCGCCGCCCTCGGCGATGACGATCTCGCCGCGCGCCGCCAGATCCTTGGCGAGCTGCACCATGTACATCTGCGATTCGTCCACGTCCTTGACGCGCACCGGGCCCATGGCCGCCATGTCCTCGCGCAGGATCTTCGCCGCGCGTTCGGACATGTTGGAGAAGAACAGGTCCTTGAGGGTTTCGGAGGCGCCCTTCAGCGCGGTGGCCAGCTTGGCCTTGTCGACGTTGCGCAGCAGCGTCTGCACGCCGGAGGGGTCGAGCTTGGAGAGGTCCTCGAAGGTGAACATCAGCGCCTTGATGCGCTCGGCGCTGTCGCGGTTGCGTTCCTCCAGCGCCGCCATGAAGCGGTGCTCGGTGGTGCGGTCCAGGCCGTTGAAGATCTCCGCCAGCATCTCGTGCGCGTCGCGCCGGGTGGTGCGGGCGAGGTTGGTCATGAACTCGGTGCGCAGCGTGCGCTCGACGTCGTCCAGCACCTCCTTCTGCACCGCCTCCATGCGCAGCATGCGCATGATGACCTCCATGGCGAAGCTTTCCGGCAGCAGCGTCAGCACGCGGCCCGCGTGTTCGGGGCGGATCTTGGACAGCACCACGGCGACGGTCTGCGGGTATTCGTTCTTCAGGTAGTTCGCCAGCACCGCTTCCGACACGTTGCCCAGCTTGTCCCACATGGTGCGGCCGGCGGGACCACGGATCTCCTCCATGATGGAGTCGACCTTGTCCTTGGGCAGGGTCTTCAGCAGCAGGCGTTCCGTGCTGTCGAAGGTGCCGACCAGCGAGCCGGTGGCCGACATCTGCTCGGCGAACTCGACGAACAGGCGCTCGGTCAGGTTGGCGGAGACCGTGCCCAGGTTCGCCATGACCTGGGAGAGTTCCTTGATCTCCTCGTCGTCCATCATGCCGAAGAGCTTGGCCGAGTGCTCCTCGCCCAGCGCCAGCATCAGGATGGCCGCCTTCTCGGGGCCAGTGAGGGTGCGATAGTCCTCACGCACCTTGAGCGCCATGGCCTAACACTCCGAACGAACCGCCGCACGGCAACGGAGTACTCCAAAACGGGGGCGCTCGTCCACGCTCCCACCGCGGGATACCGCGGTTCTCACAACAGCAGCCGCCCCTGCGCGTTGCCCCGGCCAGCCAGTTCGGGCATCGCCTCGGCCACCAGTTCGGCCGCGGCCTGTTCCAGCAGTTCGTCGGTGGCGGAGCCCGACACGGATTCGCGGCCGATCTCCAGGATCACCGGCACGGCCAGCGGCGAGATGCGGTCCAGGTCCTTGTGCGCGATGCGGCCCCGGATGCGGTCCAGGAAGTCGGACAGGCGGCGCACATCGGTGAGGCCGCCGGCCGCGTCGGCCTTCGTGGCGCGCAGCAGGACATGGCCGGGGTCGTGCTTGCGCAACACGTCGTAGATCAGGTCGGAGGAGAAGGTGACCTGACGCCCGGTCTTCTCCTGCCCCGGATGGCGGCGGTCGATGACGCCGGTGATCAGCGCCACGTTGCGGAAAGTCCGCCGCAGCATCGAGGATTCGTCCATCCACGCCTCCAGGTCGTCGCCCAGCATGTCCTGATCGAACAGGTCGCCCATGTCGGCGGGGGAGCGCAGGCTCCACACCGCCAGCACGTAGTCGGTGGCGACGAAGCCCAGCGGGCCCAGGCCCATCCGCTCCATCCACCGGGTCAGCAGCATGCCCAGCGTCTGGTGCGCGTTGCGCCCCTCGAAGGCGTAGGCGACCAGGAAGCGCTTGGCCCTATGCGGGAACGTCTCGACCAGCAGCCCGTCGCGCGACGGCAGGACCGAGCGCCAGCGTTGCAGCCGCAGCCATTCCTGCACGTCGTCGGGCAGCCCGGCCCAGCCGCGCGGGTCGGCCAGGATGGCGCGCACCCGCGCGGCCAACTGGGTGGTGAGCGGCAGCCGGCCGCCGGCGTAGGCGGGCACCTTCGGCTCCCCCGTGCCGCCCTTGGCGACCTGCACCTCCATCTCGCGAATTCCTAAGAACTTCAGCACCTGGCCTGCGAAGACGAAGGTGTCGCCGGCCGTCAGGCCCTGCACGAAATACTCCTCCACCTCGCCCAGCACCGGGCCGCGGTTGAGGCGCACGCGCAGCATCGCCTCCTGCACGATGGTGCCGACGTTCAGGCGGTACTGGCGTGCCACCCGCAGGTCGGCCACCCGCATCCGCCCGTCCTCGCCCGCCACCAGCCGGCGGAAGCGGTCGTAGTTGCCGAGCGCGTAGCCGCCCGTTGCCACGAAATCCACCACGTCGTCGAACTCGTCGCGCGGGAGATCGGCGTAGGGGGCGGCGGTCACCACCTCGTCGTAGAGCGCCACCGGGTCGAACGGCTCGGCGCAGGCCATGCCCAGGATGTGCTGCGCCAGAACGTCCAGCCCGCCGGGGCGCGGGCGTTCGCCGTCCAGGTCGTGGGCGCGCACGGCGTCCACGGCGGCGCGGCACTCCAGCACCTCGAACCGGTTGGCGGGGACCAGCAGCGCCCGGCTCGGCTCGTCCAGCCGGTGGTTGGCGCGGCCGATGCGCTGGACCAGCCGGCTCGCCCCCTTGGGCGCCCCGATCTGCACCACGAGGTCCACCGCCGCCCAGTCGATGCCGAGGTCGAGCGAGGAGGTGGCGACGACCGCGCGCAGGTCCCCCCGCGCCATCGCCGCCTCCACCTTGCGGCGCTGATCGACGGCCAGGGAGCCGTGGTGGAGTGCTATGGGCAGGTTGTCGTCGTTCACCCGCCACAGCGCCTGGAACACCAGCTCCGCCTGGGCGCGGGTGTTGACGAAGAGGAGCGTGGTGCGGTGCCGCCGGATGCGCTCGTAGATCTCGGACAGCGCGTGGGTCGCCATGTGGCCGGCCCAGGGCAGGCGTTCGCGGCTGTCGAGGATCTCCACCTCCGCCGTGGCGCCGGCCCGGCCCTGCACCAGCCGGACGTCACATCCATTGGGCCCCCCATCGGCGCGGCCGGTGCGCGACAGCCACGCCAGCAGCGCGTCCGGGTCCGCCACCGTGGCCGACAGCCCGACCCGCCGGCACCCCGGCGCCAGACGGGCCAGCCGCGCCAGCCCCAAGGCCAGCAGGTCGCCGCGCTTGGTGCCGGCCAGCGCGTGCAGCTCATCCACGATCACGCAGCGCAGGGGGCGGAAGATGGCGGCCGCGTCGGCGTAGGAGAGCAGCAGCGCCAGGCTCTCCGGCGTCGTCATCAGGATCTGCGGCGGGTGGGCGCGCTGGCGCCGCCGCTTGGCTTCCGGCGTGTCGCCGGTGCGCGTCTCCGTGCGGATCGGCAGCCGCATCTCGGCCACCGGGTCCTCCAGGTTGCGCTGGACGTCCACCGCCAGGGCCTTGAGGGGGGAGATGTAGAGGGTGTGCAGCCCCTCGCGCGGGCGCTCGCCCAGCTCGATCAGGGAGGGCAGGAAGCCGGCCAGCGTCTTGCCGCCGCCGGTGGGGGCGATCAGCAGGGCGGACTCGCCGGCCCGCGCCGCCTCGACCATGGCGAGCTGGTGGGCGTGCGGCGCCCAGCCGCGCGAGCAGAACCAGCCGGCGACGTTGGGCGGGAGCAGGGCGTCGGTCATGCACAGGCGGCGCAGGGGGCGCCGCCCCCCGCACCCCGGCCAAATGTTACCGGATGATACGCGGCGATACGCTTTGGGGCAGGTCGTAACATTCCCGAGCCTCGTTCCGCCCGTCCTGTCGGTGCCGGAACGAGGTGGTGGGCGGTAGGAATATTATCAACCGGATGGCGCTATTTTGCAACGCCCGTCAGGTGCCCGGCGGCGATGAAGTTGGTGTTGCCGGTGATGCTGGCGATGTCGCCCGACCCGATGCCGTAGGACGGGATCCACGCCTCCGTCTGCGGGCATCCGGTGGAACCCGGCGTGCAGAAGGCGAGGCCGAGCGGCGCCCCGTCCGCGTTCAGCGCGAAGGCGAGGCAGCCCGACCCGACGCCCGACGCCGAGTTCGGCGTGATGCCCCGCCCGGCGGCGTAGGCCGGCGCGCCGTTCACCGTGTAGGGGAAATGCGGGACGATGGAGGAATCGATGACCGGCACACCGATCACCGTGGCCGCCCCGGCCGGCGCGGCCGGCAGGGTGCCGCACGACGGGCCGGTCGTGGACGCGCCGGTGGACGCGCCGGTGCTGGTGACCGGCGGCGCGTCGATGATCACCACGTGGCCGGTGTCACCCTTGTGATCCTCGCCCGGCTGGCTGCAATAGAGGCCGTAGCACCACGCCAGCACGTCGCCCGCCCCCAGAGTGCGGAAGTCCGTCACCGTCGAGACATAGGGCGCCACGCCGGCCGCCGCCGGGTTGCCGGCCTGGATGTCGGTGAACAGGTACGTTCAGGTCGCGGCGCGCGGCCAGGCGTAGTTCTGCACGTCGTAGGCGAAGCGCCCGGAGTTCTTCCAATAGCCGGTGACCGCCGTGTACAGCGGCGTGGCGGGCAGGGCGGGCAGGGAGCTTTGCAGCGCGCCGATGTCCTGCGTCGTAGGCGGGCAGTTCGGATAGGTCTTCGCCGCCGCCGGAACCTTGCCGTTCAGCGCGTTCGACACGGTGAAGTCGACGAAGCCCGAGCAGTCGGTGTAGGCGTGCGTCGCCGTGTGCCCCGGCTGCGTGAAGGCCACCGGCACCCCGGACGCCCCCTTGCCGGCGTTCTGTTCGTAGTCGTACTGCGTGCAGTACAGGCTGGTCAGCACCGACGCCGCGAAGGCGTGCACCTGCGCCGCCGTCTGCGCCACCGCCGCCCCGCCGGCCAGCCCAACCACCAGCGCCGCCCCCAGCGCCGAAGCGGCCCCCGCCGCCCGGCGCCCGTTCCCCTTGATCATGCCCGTCCCCCGGTGTTCAGGTTTCGGCTTTCTCTAAGAACCCGTTTCGAAAGTCGGTGGTGAGGGTCTGAGGCGGCGGCTGTTGGCAGGGATCATGTTCCCTTTCCGGAGGCCGCTGATGTGGACGCCCGAGGACCGCCGGCTGGTTGGCTGTTACGGTGCC